>JABAOH010025038.1_pt1 | contig 45335 bp, 64 predicted proteins | sample 7062181 | NCBI WGS metagenome assembly JABAOH01 (sample SAMN14538630, study PRJNA623070) | marine sediment metagenome | biome: marine biome [ENVO:00000428]; feature: marine pelagic biome [ENVO:01000023]; material: deep marine sediment [ENVO:00002113]; isolation source: pool of 5 deep marine... | reverse complement strand
CAATCTCACATTAGGATTGGCCTCCTTAAAAGCCTCAAGACCCATGTAGTAATTCCAATCCTCTCGCTTACTTTTGACGGTATATTCTACACACTGGATATTCCTCATCTTACCCGTAACATCATCAGGTACACTGTGACCTACAATTCTAAGATTGCTAACCTTATATGTTCTTCCATCCCTAGGATCCAAGATTCTCATGCTGCTACCTCATCCTCAGCTAAAATAGCAGTCAGATTATATCCACTATTCGTAATCGTACCTGATGTTTTATAAGGCAAATATTTAGTAGCTCCTTGCTGCTGTCTAATCCTAACCCTTATTGCCAGATCAGTGGAATAGTTATATTGTTTTGTGACATCACCATTGGAATCAGTCTGCATGTTCATTAGAGGTATATCTACTTCGTCATCGTTATCAGTATAATTGAAAGCAAGCCTATGAACCGAAAACCCATCCCCATTTTCCCAAGTATCATCAGTGCCATCTTGGAGAGGAGAAGTGTCTAAGTTGTCAGCATCCACAATCTTGTCTACTACAGCCCAAGAATTGTCGGATGTGTTTCTGATCGTATCCCCTTCCTCAATATCTGCAGTAAGGAAATTCGTGGATGTAGAAATAAGCCTAGTAGAAGTCCCAGCAGAAGTGGCTGATCCTGTTAGTTCTGACCTCAATGAAAAAGTCTTGCTAGTCCAGCTCGCATACCTATAAGGAGTAACTGCATTCTTAGATTTACTCCATACATGCAGCCAGCCAGTTTGAGGAATATCGGTGTCTACAACTTCATTAACTATAAAGTCTGCATCTCCACCGTTATTGCCAGCATCTGAAGTGAAAGCTGTTGGAGAAGTCTTCTGGATATATATTTGGATGCCCTGTAGGTCATTACCATCTTCGTCTTCCACGTGAACATCCATATCCCTCATACTATTTATAATCGTAGAGCCTCCACCCGTGTCCTCCGAGTGGGTAGCATTGGAGTTTATGTCGTTATTCACTGTTACTGTTCCAGCAGTCGTATTCTCAGTATCATATGGGCCACTTGCACCAGTTCCTGAGAATGTAATACCAACAAGATCATAAGTTCCTGCTGTAGTAAACTCTATCCCATGATTAGTTGGATTGATGAAATTACAATCTTCGACATCAAAGGACGTACTGGAAACCGTAATAGCATCATCTGTTGCTGAAACAAAATTGCAGTCTCTAACTTCACACGTACTAACAGTAACCTTACCACAAGCTTCAAATACGCAATTCCTAACAGACCTTCCAGACCCTGTCGCTGGGAAGGAGAAGGTATCACCATCTATGAAAGTGCAACCATAAAGCTTAAAATCGTCTACGTCTGTGTCAGTACAATCAAAATCATACTTGACTGATCCTTCTGACTTCACGACACACCCAGAAATGCCAGCACCTGCTGATATATCGCCCATTTGGAACTTCTGTTTGGAGCCTGTAGCATTGCCAACTACTGTGAAGTCGTATAAATCGCTATCTACCTTTCTGTCTTCAAAAACAACAATTTGACTGGCGTCGAGGAAGTCTGACTCATTCGAACCAGAATTATCTCCGAACGTAATACTCCCTACCAAGTAGTAAACTCCACTGATTTTCCTTATTAAACCCCATCCATTGGTAGTATTTTCATCCTTTATCAAAATATCTTCAAGAGTGAACGGAGCTTCAACCTCTTCGTCTCCACTACCAGGAGATTCATCTACCAAACCAGAATTATCCGTTACGGTAATAACAGTAGCAGTGACAGTATCTATAATCTTCGTAGTATTATTACCCGCATTCGAAAAGCCTGATGTTGTAATGACATGCCCTGGTAAGAATCCATCTGTCAGATAACTTCCTGAGCTTCTCGTAAAAGTACCAGCCGAAGCAGCAACTGCTATTGTTTGGGCTCCTGTATCGTGGTAACCATAAGCTATTAGACCATCATTATAATGGAGGAAATCTATCCAAGTATTCTGAGCATTCTTAGCAATCCCTGTATGGTTAAACCTTATTCCGATAGTGGTAACCGCTGTCATGGTAGGCTTTGTACCAGAATCTACAGCTCTCGACAAATCTATAACAATGTTAAGCCAACCGCCAGGATAATCAGCAGCATCGAGTACTCTGTAGTATCCTGTATTTGTGCCATCACTTAGATAAAGCTCAACATAGTTCAATTCCGTAATTGCTACAGTCATCATCCAGAATCTGAAATGCTTTGTCCCAGAGAGATCCCAAGATCCTGTAATATAAATATCATTATTCCCACTACCACGAACGGTAAAGCCTACACACTGAGTGCCTTCCTTGTAGAAGTCTGTTACATCAGCAGGAGTCTCTCCTGTCCAATCTGCGGAATTCTCGCAAGTATTTATTGAAGAGTAATTATCTGTGGTAACTGTTAACGCCATTTATAAATCCCTACCATGTTTGACTATCTTGTCTTTTTCCCAAGTATCTAAGAAGTAGAATCCGCACCCCTCATGAAGTATGGGAGGAGCTTGAGGGAAATTCCTACAACGCTCAAACCTCTTCCCGTAGTTAGCGCATACAGCAGTGTTGCCATCCCATTCCAAATGAGAGCACTCCTCCTGTATACAGCACCAACCACAACGATTACACTTGCCTCTTCTAGCGTATCTAGGTATCAGTAATTTTGGGACTGCAACACTCAATTTATTACTTTCTCCTCCTACTTTTACTTCTCTTTGACTTCTTAGAAGACTTACTCTTTCTAGACCTCTTTTTGCATGGCATCAGTATATCACTCCTTCCTCCATCTTCGGAGCATCAGTAATTTCCACGATGTCTCCACCAAGTAACGAAACAGCCATCTCAGCGATACCTAAGTCTGGAAACGGATGATAACCTACCTCTTCATCCAAACGCTCCTCATCGATCCCTACAAGCAGATCTCGGATGTATCCATTGCTGGCATATTTCCACTTGCCGTTCTCTACAACAGCAGTCCCTGCATCTGGTATCTTTATCTTAACGCTCATTCTATTGGCATTCCTCTGACTAATCTATAGAGCCAATCGAACATCTCAGGATCTTTTGACGCTAGTTTATAAGGGGCTCTAGACATTTGCTCTAATCCAAGACTTACTAATTCTGTCACCTGTCCTTTATAGTCTTTACCCATATACTTGTGGATAAATCTGTCTTTTCTAGTGTACTCATCTGCTCTATAGCCGGCACCTAAATGTTCTAGCTTATCCTTGCTTGTTCTGTATCTATAGAAGCGTATTGCTTCCCTTCTGACATCGTCATTAGTGTGCTCCAACCAATGTCCCATTTCGTGGATGATAGCATCTCTCTTAGTACCATCTTTCAAATTTATCGCATCTCGGGATGCGTTCGCCCTATAAACTTTACCACGTGCTCGTACTCTCACGCTCCCATAGTTGTGCCCTATCGCTATATCCTTATCTATCAACTTAGTAAACTCTCTAACACCATCTTTTGCCCTTTTCTCAAAGCCTTTCACGCCACGTGTCTCTATATACTTGTTGATGTGAAAACCTTCTTCACTCGCTCTGACTAGCTTTTGCATCTCTTCTCTAACACGCTTACTATTTTCGCGTATAGACCTACTAACATCATCCATCTGGCTAGAAATCTTTTTGTAATCTGGGTCTTTCATAAGCCTTTCAAAAGTAGGATTGGTTGCTGACTTATAGTATTTAGCCTTAGCTGCTTTCAACTGTACCCTTAGTGCGTCTTCTTTCTTCCGCATTTCGGCTATGAATTTTTTCTTTTCACTCACCATCTGGTTCATCTGCTTACGGACATCTTCAGGTTCCATGTATTTCGTTTTACCCATAGCCTGCTGGAGTTCTTCTGTAGGCTTGACAAACGTAGTTTTAGGCTTGAGTGGCTTAGATACCAACTTTTGTGGCTTTGGTTTAGTGAGTGTTGCTCTTTTGACTGCCTTCATTTTCCATGGTTTATCAATTTCTGATCTAACTAACCTCGGAACCAAATCGTAAGGAATAACTTTCGTTTGTCCTGTAGGGCTTACAACAAACCAAGCCCTACCAACTCTTTTATATGTCTTGCCTTTATATATGACAGTACTCTTTGATATCCTCTCTAATCCTCCTGGCTTTGGTGGCTCTGGTTTCGTAATCTTTATTGCTAAATCACGTTCTGGCTCTGGAGTCTTGGTTACATACAACTCTGACACCTGCAGAATACACTGGCAATTAGTACCACACCTAGTCACATTGAAGCCTTCTCCTGGTAGCCCTGGTAGAGTCTCTTTTGTGTAAGGTGATCCTACCTCATAAGTAGGACAAGTGGGACAGTGTTCAGCAGGCTGCATCTCCCAATTCACAAGAACATCATCAGGGAGAGAAGCTAGATGCCCAGCCTCAAAGAGTGCAGTCCCTCTCTCTGCATATAGGTGCGCTCTTTGGTTTACCCTACCTGTTAGCTCCTCTCCCATTGCCTGACGCTGGTTGATGTATTGCCTAAAGTTGCTGAGGTACTGGTCTTGAGTATGAGCCTGCCGCCTAATGAACTCTTCCTCCCACTTCTCCAACCTAGCAGTCCCTTTGCCCTCTTGGTATAGCTTTCTGTAGTGACTCTCTATGTTCTTCCGCATCCCAAGCTCAAAGTCGCCAGCAGTTATTCTTCCCGCTCTAAGGCGATTAGATACATCTTCCACTGAACTATGAAAATTCTTTATTGACTTATCCCTATCTATCCTAAATGTTCTGTTTATCTGGCTTCTCAAATCATAACTGGAAGCATACCTCCCCTTAGTAATAGTAGCTACTCGCTTAGTTACACTTTTAGTCACATCGTCTACGAAATCTTTTTGCCATTGTAGACTATCTACTACCTCTTGCATGCCCTGTTTAGATAACGCTACTGTAGTAAATCCGCCTCTACCTTTACCTACACTCACCAGTTTAGGAACAGTATCACCCTTAGCTTTTTTAAGGGCATCCTCTATTAAAGAGCCAGTATAAGCCTTATATTCCTGCATTACTGCCTTTACTTCTCGCTGCATCTGGCTCCTAAGTCTAGGATCGAACTCTATTGCCTTTGCCTCCAAAACAAGCGATTCTGTTACTACCCTTTGCCTTACAGCAGCCATAACTGCATCCACTACCTTCAGCTTCGCTCTTTTCCACTCAGCAGTCATTGCCTTTATAACAGGATCTATATACCTACTCGGCTTATGCTGTCCTGGATACAGATTACCTATCTGCTCATACAGATGAAGCCAGAATAGGTTGCTTATGACTGATTGATTCCTCATTCTTAGCTCCTAGCAGCTTCATGGCGCAGCGTTCTATTGATAACGCAGGTTAAAAACACACAGCCTTTATGGGAATTGTGTGGTGAAGGTTCTATATCCACCTTCCACTCTTCGTTGGTTTNNCGTTGGCTTATACCCAACAGGGAATAGCCTCTTCCTCTTTGGTTGTGATGGGGATTATACTCCAGTATGCGAGAAAGAATCTCATCACGTAACATGTCAGTCTGGTTATCCATTACCTTCTCCTTCTATCATGTATAGGCTTAAACTGCAGACGATTAGAAGCAATCTTGTCCAGGATAGCAGTTCTCAGTGTCTTGTAGGGATCCCTGTATATCTCATTCTTCTTCTGCTGTGCCCTATATTTCTTCCAATCAGGCTCTTCTATACTCTTGTACTTGACATTATTATCCTTGAGCCACTTTGTTACCTGTGAACGTTCCTTAAACCTTCTGACATTAAACCTGTAGGCTTGAACATGACTACCTGATGCTCTACCTTTCCCATTCTTCTTCTTAGGGGGATTCTTCAGTGGCCCATGCACTATCTGTATGCCATTGCTAATAGTTTTGTTCCTAAGTCTAATGAACTCACCAGGATTCCTGACTCTTACAGCCCACCAGTTTGGCATTGGCATTGAATATCCCTCCTCAGCGTTTCTTGCGCCTTTTAATGTGTCTGTTGTGTTTAGCTCTCCACTTCTTGCCTCTTATAGCTTCTAACCAATTGTTGCCTTGTTTCGTATCTTTGTCTAAAACTACCTTGTACATATCATCACTCCACCGAAACGGAAAGTGAGCCTGTCTTGCTATACAATACGACTTCTTTGTACTTATATTCCTTGAATACACTATTAGTCGCATGATGGCTAAACAATTGCGAGGTAGGTACAGTTGCTTTCAATACAACTCCCTTTTTTCCTGCTGTGACGTCTTTAGCATATCTCGATGCTACCCTCTTATCCGTAGTCCATGACGACAGACCATACATACCCACTTTAGCACTAGATTTACCACGGAGTGTGTCAGCATAATCTCCCACTACTCCTCTGTACAACGTAACTTCTTTCCCATAGTGTTTCTCAACAAACGTCTGAGTAAAAGATTGTGCTATAGCATGTCGTCTAACTTCATCATTACTTACACCACCAGTACGTGCTAATGATGCAGCATAGCGTTGCTGACCTGGAGAGAAGTTGTGACTATCGGGCTGACCAAAAGTTTTATTGGCTATAGTACCCATCATAGCTGAAGAGCCGCCTGCTACTCCATCCATTACCCAATAGTTCATCTCGCTCTTGTAATTTTCCAATGCATCTTTGGCACCATCACCGTATCCTAAATCTTTATAAGTCTTCTCAAGAGCTGCATCTAACTGCTTAGCTGTTGGCTTTTCGCTCAATTGATCAACATTCTTCCGTATTAAGGCAGCTTCTTTCTCGCTAACAAGGCCTTCTTTTTCTACAGCAGGAGCCTTTCCTTTCTCTACCTTTGATACTTTCTCTTTGCCTGGAGTTACTCCTTGTTGCCCTTTCTTATATGGAACAGTCGTTGCTGCTCCTCCAGAAGTAGTGAACCTCCCTATCCTATCGTGATAAGGATTATACTCTGTGAGAATACCACTGAGTATCAAATTCCTCAAAAACTCAACCTTGTTAACTCTTAAGTATCTCATTTAGTTCGTCTCACTGTCTCGTGACGGAGTCTTTAGATATAAACTCGGGTAAAAACCTAAATCATTATCAACTTAGCCTTCCATTCGTCTTTCTTGAACTTGTATACAACATCGCTTTGTGGCTCGATTAGTAGCAGTCGGTTAGAAGAAGCATCAAAGAATACATTAACAGCATGACCCCATTTCCTACCATTCCTATAACCAAAATACCATATAACTCCAAAAGGTATGCCCATCATAGCTTCCTTCACTTTACCTGCTAGGACTTGAGAGAAGTCGTCACAGTCGAAGTACTCCGATATATACTGCTTGAAGTTAGTAGTGTCAGAACGAAGAAAACGTTCTAACTCATGTAGAGTATATTCCAGGTAACAATTATCGGACATANNAAACGTTCTAACTCATGTAGAGTATAGTCTAGATAGCCACGATCTGACATGAATATCTGATAACCTTTGGCTCCTATAGCTTGTTTAACAGCGTTCCATATTTGCATGCCATCTATACGCTTCCTACTACCCCATACTGGACTACCAACAGTAGTTGGCATATGCTCGTATTCAACTCCCTCATACAGATACGGAGGTTCTTCTGGTTCGAGAAGCTCTCTAATAACCAATTCAGCATCTTGCTCGTCTGCTACTAATCCGTAATTTAGAGTCTTCACATTCATGATTGCCTCCTAGCCAGACTTACCCGCCCAAATACAATTGATAGTCCATTGTGTCTAGCTCTGTTTCCACCCAACGCTTCAGTGTGGGCTGCGAAGGAGGAAATGAGAAGAAGTTGTTTGGCAGACTCACGCCCACCTGGCAGTCTACACTACTCTGCATCCAGATACAAGTTTAAGAGTCCTACAGGATCTGGATCTGTCCTTAATGCTCTTACTACCATAGTAATGACTGTCTTCCTATCAGTCTCCTTAGCAATAGGCAAACCCATTTCTATTGCTATCTCCCTGATAGTATTGTACTTCAGCTTTTTTACCTTAGCCTCTAATGACTTATCAATATCAATCTGCTGCAATTTTTACTCCTTTGAACACATATGTCCCTGCTGCTTGGTGTATCTTGATATGCTCGGACTCTGTCACTATCATAAGATTCTTCGGATCGTTATTTCTGATATTTCCATCAACGTGGTGTCTGTGGAGCTTTGTCTTCTTGCCTGTTATCTCGCACTTGCTATCTTTAGTTATCGGCTTTATTCTTGAAGCCTGCTTCCTAAGTCTCCATATCTCTCTCTGACTAAGACCACGCTGATGAGCCAAACCAGCCTGAGCAGCACCAAATGCAGAACCAGCAGCAGAAGTGAACCGTCCCTTCTCATCATGATAGGGATTGTGTTCTAGTATAGCACTAAGTATCAGGTCTCTAAGTAGAAGAATCCTATTCATCCTATGTCCCTCGCTCTCTTTAGTGCAATCATGCTCTTTACTGCGCTTTGTGTAAAGGGATGATGCCCTCCTAGCTGCCGTTCTGCAACTTCTGCTATCCTCTCAAGCTTCTCTGTTACCTCTTCTGTCTTGGCTCCTTGGGCAGCACCAGCCATACCTAATACCATTAAGACGTTAGGATCGAGCTTCATACCAAGACCATACGGAATAACTCCCTCTTCTACCTGTTTCTCTATCCTCTCAAGCTCTTCTTCTATGTCTATACCGTCAAGAGCACATGTCTGGAATATCGTTTCAAAACTATACCCTAATTTCTGGAGGTTAGCAGCCCTAGCTATCTTTTTATCTACATCGTCTCTGTCTTTAGCACCCCAGACAAACTCGTACGTAACGGATTCAGGATTGATACCAGCTAATAGAAGGCCAAAGTCGAATACCTGGCGTAACCCATATTCAAAAGTATCGTTTATATCAGCTACCACCCTAAAATAGTCTTCTTCCTGCTCATCTAGTACGTCCCTGTTTACCGAGCGTTCTCTCCCTCCTCCTAATAAGGCAGTAGGAATACCTGACCTCATAGCAAGTAATCCCTCAAAGTATTCTAAATCAGTAGTCTCTCCCAAAGTAGTATCACCCTTTAGCTCTGTGATAGTAACATTGCCAGTAGAGTAGAAATCCTGTGCAGCATCCATTGGTTTTGCCAGAGTGTCTTTATTCTGCTCCCTATAGTCTTTCACTTCTTCCCATGTTCCTGGCTTCTCATCAGTACCTACCTTGTGGTGCCGTGCAACCCCTGCCCTAATAGCTCTACGTATTACCATATTCTTTTCGCCACTATCTAGCCTCTCATACGCCAGCCTAGCAGAAGCGAACATCGGAGTACCATAAGGTTTACCCTCTTCATACTCCCAAGAAACCTGACATATCTGCCACCTCTCAAATGTCTTAATCTTCTGGCGAGTATAAGGGTGCTCCTGATAGTATGCCTCTGCATTCTCAGGAAAGTTGCCCTCAGAGTTCATATTATTGAACGTAATTATAGTAGCTAACCTTTTCAGTCTTATTATCTCCTTAGTCTTATCATCAACTATTACCTCCAGGAACGTATCGCCTTCTCTCAGGCAGTTATGCGTCCATCCCTTCAAATTCCTCTGTATTTTGCATCGCTCCATTATCTTATCTATAATACCTTGTGCCTGCTCTTTCACTTTATCTGTAAGCGCACTCTCTACGTTAATAGTGAGACCACCTACGACAGCATCTGAAGCCAGCTTCTGGTGCATCCTAGATACCCTGACATCTAATTTCTCCATCTTGCAGCAGTCCTGTATAGTAGTACGCCTGTCATGCCGTATGGCTACCCTATCAATAGGTTCCATCTCCTTGGTGACTGGCTTTTGGAGACCAGTACCTCTCTCGACATCAGTTCTGCCACCACCAAATATTTTGGCAGCCATTGACTTCAGCTTGTCAATCGTATCAGCCATCCCTTCTACCTCCAGCTACACCAGATATTATATCATCTCTGCCAACTCTAACCAAGTCTTTAGTATTTCGATCTTCCCCTAAAGAATGCCCCATTTGTCTGAGAGCCTCATCAGTACTAACTGTATCCACTGCTACTCTAGTCTCTCGCTCCCTCTCCTTAGTAATAGCAAGATGCACACTGTCTGCCTTATCTGGAGATCTCCCTAGACGTTTAGCCTTCCTTAGCTCCTCTTTCGGCTCCACCAAATACCTCCCGTTCCTAAGTATATAATTCGGTTCAGTTAGTTCCTGTACTAGATCTTCATCATCTGGTATACCACCTTCTTGTAACCACTCTCCACCACCGAACCACAACTCTGCTCTTCTATTGTGGTAGTTTTCAAAATCATAAGCTCTTTCAGCAGCATCCACACCAACAGCAGGTAATCCCCAATGCTGTAGAGTAGCCAGAGTACCAGCACCTATTCCTATCCTGTCTACATTAGCAACACGGAACGGTTTCTTGTTGTACATCATCTTTACTACACCAGCTACCTCTACAGGATCTCTCTGTACACAGGTCTTCATTTCCACAATCTTCAATCCACTACGCCGAGTAATAACACTAATGTCGCCACCATACCAAGCAACATCCACTCCTACTACGTCATCACCATCATCATCTGGTAAATCATACCATCTTTCTTTGGCTCTTTCGCACACCGACAGCGGTATAACTCTATCACTAGAAGCATCAGGGAATTCAGCAAGGACTTTTGACTGATACATAGGATGATGAACACCCCACTTGTTTTTCCTATCTTCAACCCACGCCTTAGAGGTCAAACCAGCAGCTACTTCAGGGTCTACACTTTCACCAGTAAAGTTAGGAGTGTCGAAAGCTGATATTTTAACCTTTTTGTATCTAGGATCTCTGAATGCCTCAAAGAAATGTCCATGAGCATCATCTGGATTACCTATCTTAAGTACATGAACATCGCCGCTAGACTCCAGCGTCTCAGCACCAGCTACTACATCTGCCCTAACACCAGGAGCTTCATCCAATACTACTAAGACATTCTTCTGGTGATATCCCTGGAAGTTTACACTATCTCTAGGGCTTATACCCAGAGCATACCAGTCTTCTCGGACTTTGAGTCTAGTAGTAAGACAAAACCCAGGAGGGAATTTCTTGCCTTTTAATCTAGTATTGTAAAGATGATTTATTTCGCTCCAGAGGAGATCTCTGACCTGAAAGCCAGTAGGAGCAGATGTGATTATCTTACATGGAGTGCGTATATACAGGAAGGCAAGAACAATGCAGGCAGCAATGAAGGTTTTACCTGCTGAGTGACATGATCTAACAGCAACTTTAGGGTGATTAAATACTAGGTCAACTATCTCCCTCTGCATGCTCCAAGGGTCAACACCTAATACTTCTTTTAACCACCTGTTAGGTTTGTAATAGTATCGCCGTAAGTAGTCGTTAGCTACTTCAAGGTTTGACTTTTCTCTTAGGGTTGGGGGGAATTGGGACTTCGGTAGTACCATAGATTATGTCCTCCCAACCGATCTTCACGTTACTCTCTTGGATGTCAGTTACTTTACCCTTTATCAACCTTTCGTTCTTTATCGCTTTATCCAATGCTAGAGACAGAGCTTGTAAATCCTTAGCTCCTAGTAAACCATCGAGCTTTAGATGATCCGCTATCTTCTTGCGCATCTTCCTTAATAGAGCCAGCTGCTCAGCATCCATCTTAGCAATCTCAGTAGCTATATTCTCTATACGCTTCTCTCTAACCCTCTCTTGTATCTTTGGTATGTCAGCATCCCAATCCTCCTTGTACCTCCAGTCTCTTATGGTACTCCTATCGGGCATACCTTGGAGAGAGCAGATAGCAGTGACAGTATAACCAAGCAAGAACAGCCGCCTTGCCTTTTCTCTGACTTTCAATGGGTATACAAGAGATTCGGGCATAACAACACCTCTCTGAACCGCACGCCTTAATTATATCATACTTTGGAAGTTTTGACAAGAAAAAAATTCGGCGTCACCTTTAGATCCCCGTTATTTATGGAATAACGGTGGAGCCTTCCTGGAGTTAACCCACTCCCAGTGACGCCTTTGACGCTCAGCCAACCTTAAACGTTTCGCGTTCTCCCAAGCCCAGAGTATATGAGACCATGAGAACCGCCTCTTTAACGGTAAGACTGACATATCAATCTCCTTCGTTTAGCCTTAGAACCAAATAAGGCTTAGACTTATACTCTACTATTCCCCTTGATTCAGCAGCTTCTCTAATACCCTTTATCTTCTTCTTTACCTCTTCAGGGTAAACAGTAGTAACCCTTGTCCCTATAGACACAGTAACATTGTCATCTTTGAGTTGCTCTTTCCCCTCCTTCACCATAGCATCCATCAGTGATCCACCAATCTCTTCAATTAGGGCTTCTAACCTCCTCATCTCAAGTTTAGCATCTGTATACTTTTCCAACAGTGACTTTGTTCTCCTTTTCACGCTGCTACTCCTTTCATAATTGTAGTTATCTTATTCAATACCTCTTGCCTAGTAGCAAATCTCCCCGTATAGTACTCCAATTGGCATATTGGTCTAACCAGACTCGGCCAGGCAGACCACCAACCATTACCCTTGAATAACAACCACCAAACGCCATCGGATATCACCAGTTCCTCTTCCATGACTAATCCTCCCAAGTCAGTCATAACTTCACCACCCTCGAATGCTGCCTATTAGCCTTTCCTATATTCATGTGAACCTCTTTACCATTGTCCAATTCTATATACAGAAAAACGTAGCTGCAGCTATCAGAATTTATCTCAGTGATAGTACCTACACCCGTACTTCTGTCCCAACCAGCATTATAGACTTTTACTCTATTGCCCTGTTGGTAATATGATTGACTCATAGCTACCATCCTTCTTAACACCATCAAACATCACCTGTTTGATCTTCTCTTTGGCCTGCTCAAACCTCCATTTAGTACTTGCTACAGCACACTTCCTTTCTAATTCATCGAATGCATCATCAATGACCTGTTCCATGTCTATAAGAGTATGAGCCCAATCAGAATCATTACCAACATAGGGACAATGGTACTCCTTGACGAACACGGGATCCATGTAAGGCAATACCTCACCTTCCAAGATCGGCTCAAACTCCTCGCTCTCCACAATCAAATCAAAGGAATGAGTTTGGTGATTATAGAAAGCACCAATGAACTTAGTATCTTCGGGGAGACCATCAGCTACAACTTTTATGTGCCTCTCTCCTCTAAGCATCATTTCAAATAATGCATGAGGACGAAGGCTTATTATCTTTCTCCTAAATGACACCACCTCAATATCACCATTACCATCAGTTTTCCCTTTTATAGCATTCCTGAGCTTGTCAGAGATATCCATTGCAAACAACCTCCTATTATATAGGTAAGCCTACTAAGATTCCGTCACGGATCTGTCAGACGACTTTGCGACTCTATTGTGTATAACACTCATCAGCTTTGGGTCACCTCTCAAGTTTTCTACGAAAGCATACTCTCCTTGGTGCCTCAACCTCCCGAATTGATACCAACTCCCCTTCTTCACTACGATATTCTCGTCACGTGCCACCAGAAATAGGGAATGAGCAATATCAATACCCTTGCCCCAGATTATACGTATCTCACCACTCTGGAATGGTGGGTAAGTACGATTCTTAGGAACCCATACTCTGATGCTTTGCCCTATGGGTTGCTTATCTTTAGTCAAAGTCTTACCAACACGGAGTCTAATTCTCACCGAAGAATAAAACTTCAGAGCACGGCCACCAGCAGACTTACTAGGATCACCCCAAGCACCAACTTTCTCACGTAGCTGATTAGTAAATATGAAAATAGTATTAGAGTCCCCTATTAAACTATTGAGACGCCTTAGTGATGTACTTAATAAGCGAGCTAACGGTGCTACCCTACGATCGCCTATTTTACCTTCCAGCTCCTCCACAGTAGGCAAAGCAGCAGCAGAGTCCACGACTATAACCAAAGGATCATCGCCAACCAGTTTTGACTTTGTAGTCATTATATTCTCAGAAATTTCTAACGCCTCCTCTCCACTGCGTGGTTGAGAGAATATCAAGCTGCCCCAATCCACTCCTATAGCCTTGGCATAACCAGGATCCAGACCATGCTCTGTATCTATCATAGCAGCGACACCGCCATTTTGCTGTACAGAAGCGAGCATATGCAAAGCTACAGTAGTCTTACCACTACCTTCGTCTCCATAGATCTCCACAACTCTGCCCAATGGCATACCACCACCCAACATTTTATCCAGAACACAACACTGAGTAGTAATCCTAGGGCACTCTACCCTACCATCGCCCAGAATTATCACATCTTCTTTATTCTTCCGCTCCTTCTGTATATTACGAACTATAATTCTCGCAGCAGCCTTGGATTTCATAACAATTTTTCCTTATATATCCCTAATGCACAGTCCTTACCACGCAGGCACCATAGACTAACCCTTTCACTACTATCTTCGCATATAGTAAGCAGATCCGCTGCTACTCCATTCCCTTCTGCTACATCTAATACTATATACTGATACTCTTCCTTGCCTTTTGCTCTCATCACCCTAACAGAAGCGCAAGCCAGTTGGCCGCTCAACGGCACAAACCTTTGTGGCACTTTATTCCTATGATCATATATCGTTACAGTTTGATTCCCCAAACTTATCCTAATGCGCAAGCAGGTATAAGAACCATGGCGGCTAATATAGTACTGCTCAAGGATACGGCATTCAGGGACATCTAATCTAACATTTGGCCTTTGGAGCAGACACTCCTTATCAACAGAAGGAGTTCTGCCTCTCCGCTCCGCTATACATTTCCTGCAACGCTTAGGAGGACAGAACCCCATCTTATCATAGAAGGTTTTGTTATAAGAAAACTCACTACCACAGGAAGTACAGTAAGGCATTACCGCCTCCTTCTCTGCCTCTGTCTCCTTATATTAGACTTCCTAACTTCGCGACGACAATCCACAAAATCGTCGCAGTCACTACACACATCAGACTCCTCATCGAATGAATCAGGATCGCCAAAGCACAGGTACTCTTCATCTTCCTCCTCTTCGTCTTCGCTGTCACCCATGACATCCTGAGTCATTTCTCCCCTAGACCGACTAGGAGTACTATCGCCAATAGTCTCTACTTCAAAGATCTCGGCTAATATTGTCAACTCCTTAGACGTAGGAGGTATGACGTACTTAGACAAGTCCACCATCTCAAATTCCAACTCTTCATCGGTTAGAGTACTGTAAACTACATCCTCACCTACTATTCGGCCTCCTCTTTTCCTCATTCTCTTCAGTGGTGAGAAAGAGTAGTCATTACCCCATTTACCACCCGACTTACGTTGAACTGCATACACCATATCGAAACCTTCTTCTAGGTCTCCTGGATTACCATAGTCATCCACTACTTGACTCAAATCCCGTCTTGCAGTAGTACCGAACGGTAAAACAAGACACCTCTCACCCTTTTCATCCCACTCATATTCCCATCTAGGAATAACATTCCAGTAGTTCCTCTCTGTAGAGCGCATCTGCCCTGCTCTCTTGCGAGCTTCCTCAGTACCTATAGAGTATAGATACTTTACTACCTTACAAATTGGGCACTTCTGCGCACCTGCACAAACAGGAACACGGGACACTCCCTCTGTATCTCCTATAAAGTCCTGGACATAGTGTATGCGGCAACTTTCAAACATACCTACTGGCCTGAGCACATTTTTGGCAGGCTTATCCTCTCCAACATTGTACTTTATGAGATCAGGATCTCGCCTACCACCCTTTTGTAACTGCTCCAGCTTATCTATCAACTGTTGCTCGTTTACTTTAACATCGCCTACCAACATACTCAAATCCTCCCTACTTCATGGATCTACGTAACTTATTCACTTCTTCCTCTTGCTTTTTGGCACGAAAGTCTGTAAAACCAAGCTCAGCTATTGACACCTTAGCAAGCTGAATCAGCATCATGCCTTTTTCCTCGTACCACCGTACTATATCTTTGAGTTCTGCTACCTCATGCCTCACTGTTCTTATTTTATCCTGCCAATCTTTATACCTCCTTTTGTGTTTTAGTTTAACTGCATTCTCCACCGACGATATACTAGGGATTCGCGACTTAGTCTTTCCCAAACGCTCCCAAAGCCTCTCAAACTCTATCTCATAATGCAAAGAAAACCACACTTGGTAATCCACTTCCAGCTTATCTAGATACGCTTCGTGGCTCCTATATATAGCACTCCACCATGCTATCATACCAGCCTGGCATTGCATGTGGTCAAATACTTCACCCTGACTAAAATATAACTCGTCGTACAGATCGGCCTCTATTAAGCCAAACTGTTCAGAATGAAATTCAACCTTTAGCAAGTCACGTCTCTGTTTGAGCAACTTAGATAAATTCATATCAATAACCACCACTCCTAATAATATCACGCAATGCCAATAAGGCCTCATCAAGCTCCTTCTTACTAGCTTTCTGTCTCTGCCTTAATGCATATGCAGGGTGCCACAAGCCAAAACCTAATATTCCTGGTTTACCTCCCATACACTTCGTAACTACATCAAAAGTCTTACCATGACATCTAGTTATACTAGTCTCCTTAGACAAAGCCCTAAGAGCAGTAGAGCCCAACGCAACTATAATTTTCGGATTCACCTCCTCTATCTCTTTGTCTAACCAAATTGAGCACAGCAGTATTTGATCATCACTAGGCTTAAAAGTCTTGCCCGAACCATCTTGTGGAATGCATTTTACTACATTGGTTATATATACTTCCTCCCTATCTAAACCTATCCTTGGAAGCCAATTATTAGTCAATTCTTTACCAGAACTACCCACAAAAGGTTTGCCTCTTATATTCTCCTGGTGTCCTGGGGCCTCACCAACAAACATTATTTCAGCATCAGGATCACCATAACCAGTAACAACTTTGAATCTGTTATCCCTCAATTCACACATCTGGCATTGCGGCAAGCCTTCTTTAAGATTGAGACTATTGAGATCGCCCATCCAACAACCATAATACTCCAGAATATCCCTTGGTTTAGTACCATTGTTAAACGCTCCTGCCTTATGTAGTGATTCTACGACCCTTTTATTGCATTGCTTACCACTAATAGCGTCCTCAAAATGCTGCAAATTGCGATAAGGACGATTATCTATTATATGAACAGCAGCCTTATCTCCTACATACTTTATCGCTGTTAATCCTGCTATTATAGAATCACCATCAATAGTAAAAGACACTCCACTCTTATTTATGTTGGCTGGTTTTACTTCTATCCCCAATCTCCTAGCTTCTCCTATCATCTCAATGGACTTGCCAGAGCCTCCACTAGCATTAGATAGACAAGCAGTCATGAACTCTAATGGATAGTGAGTCTTTAAGTAAGAGCACCAATACGATATAAGAGAATAAGCAGTAGCATGAGCCTTGTTGAAACCATATCCGCTCGACCCCTGTATCCATTCCCACATCCTACCTGCTGTTTGCCTATTTACACCATTGTTTCCTGCACCTCTTATAAATCTTAATCTGTACTGAGCCATCACATCATGCTTAAAATGTTTAATGGCATCACGCATAATCTCAGTATCTGTTAATGGTATATTGCCAACAACATGGGCCATCTTCATTACCAATTCCTGATATATCGGATAGCCATAAGTGTCTCTAAGAATCGGCTCTACCAACTTATGTGGATAAGTAATCTTCTCTCTGCCATGCTTTCGTTCTATTACAGAATCAGCAATACCTGTTCTACTTGACCCTGGCCTTGATATCGCCGAAGCTAACACTATATCATCAAAACCATCAACACCTAGCCTCTTAACTATATTACGCTGGTGATAAGCATCAAACTGGAATATACCTACTGTTTCACCATCATTAAACACACCAAGCGTATCCACATCCTCCAATGGTAAATCTAATATTCCTATCTCCTTGTTAGTTAGATCCATAGTATTCCTAAGTACATCCAAAGTATTCAAGCCCAGAATATCTATCTTAAGAATACCACTCCTCCCTACATGCGTATCTTTCCACTGTGTGGCTACTGTATTCTTTATCTTTATAATAGGAACATAATCTTCTATCGGGCCAGGAGCAATGACAACTCCAGAAGGATGAACAGATCTGTGGCGGATAAGTCCTTCTAGCCGACAAGCAATATCATAGCATCTCTCGTGCTCATAACTACGACTTACCCACTCCCTAAAAGAATCTACTGTGTCAAAGGCGTCTTCTAAAGTTATATCATATAGCTTATGCGCAATAGCGGCATTCAATGAGTGAAAATCTAAATCCATGACTTTTGCCACATCCTTGATAGTCCCACTAGCATAAGCACGAGAATGCGAACCAATATCGCATACCCTATCGCGACCATACTTCTCTATTATGTACCCTTTGATTTCGTCCCTCCTAGAAGCCTGAAAGTCTAAATCTATGTCGGGTGGATCAAACTTTGCCCTCACTGGATTAAGGAACCTTTCAAACATCAAATCGAACCTGATCGGATCAACATCAGTTATACCAGCAACAAATGCCAATAGAGAAGCAGCGACAGAACCACGAGCAGGACTTACCATGATACCTTGCTCTTTAGCCCACCGTACTATGTCCCAGATTATCAAAAAGTAATCGGTATATCCCAGACTAGTGACTAACCTATATTCGCCTACAAGCCTACGCCAATATATTTTCTTGTCATCTACGAAATATTGTTTTTTACCCTCCATGCCTGATAAACATAAGTCCCACAAAAACTTTTCTTTATTAGTCATTTATTTTAGTACCTGTATCCTTAGATTTAGCTGGCGCCAAGATAGACCGTAAGCTACGTTGTATAGCAATATAACCACCACGTATATGTTTCTCATCAAGACTCCCACCAGCAGCCTGATCGTGTCCACCGCCTTCGAACAGTGCCTTAGCTATTTCCGCCATACTTATATCTTTTCTACGAGTCCTCAGATTGATACCCAAACCATCCCTATGGATCTGAATCATACCAATAATCTCTTTACCAGTCTCATACACTTCCTCGGCTACATCGCTCGGGTTACCATTAGCATAACAAAGCCTCACAGGATATCTTCCTACTTTTACAGTCTGAGCAGTAGCTTGTGCTATTCGAACTGAAGACAAGTAATCCTCATATCCTGCTTCCCACATATCATTATGTATATTGAGTAGCAGCCTAGGAGTAGCAACTTGCGCATTGGCTAGCATATTTTGCCATGACGACTTCGTAAGAACTGCCCTATATATAAGCAAAGTCAACTTTAGCCCAAGTTCAGGGTCTTCCCTGATCCACAGATCTCTATCATGAGCAGCAACAACCCAAGATTCTAGTATAGGATTATATCTGCCACCACCGTCCTCATACATCTTATACAGTATGTCAGCAGCACACACACCATCAATTTGTAAATGCACATCATCAAATATACCATCAGGATCAAAATCCTTACTAGATATATGATGATCTACCCAATGCCAGTGCCCTCGTGTCTGCTTTCCTCTGGCCCATTCCAACTCCCCAGGACGCAAACTCATATCCACAAACCAAACATCTTCTACATCATCCATCATCTTCCGTGACAACTTTAGCTGATAACCTAAGAGTTTCTCCCACTGCTCATCTCTATAATTAGCGTAACTGAAGTGATGCACTCTGTTCGACGTAATACCTGTTAGTTCCATAACTACTAGTGCACTAGCAACTCCATCCAAATCACTGTGTGTTATTATCGGCATTTAACTTTTTTACCTCCTCTAATTTTTCGCTCAACTTCACATATTCTTCTATCAAAGAAAGTCGAGCACTAGTTTGTTGAGCCAGCTTCGACTTCAATTGCAATAAGTCTTCCTCGCCTGCATTAAGCTCTCCCTTTATCTCATCCATCCTATTCTTTATAACGTCAATATCGTCCATTGCGATCACCTTCTAGTTCAAATTCTGGATAATCAAAATTATCTACAGATAACCCATAATCCTTAATACTATCAGCCAAGAGCATAGTAGTATCTATAGCATCATGCACAGCAGAGTATGGCAAATACTTGTGCTCTCTCGACATAATCGATATTATCCAATCAACATCGGATATATGCAGATCTATAATATACGGATCCCTACCTTGTATTCGCATAAGCATATCGTGGGCTTCCTTATCGCACTGATCTAAATAATGACAATCTTGAGTCAGTAATATTGGTATACCCATGCTCTCACTAAAATTATACAATTTTAGGTTATGTTTGCGCTGATCATCCATATCATGAGGCATTATCTCAAGGTAAACAGGAAACACTCTTAGTAATAACCTCAGCATCTTAATCATATTTTGCTCGTCATCACCAGCCATATACAACACACTTTGCAAGCAAGCAGTAAGAGCAACTATTCCTTCGCGATACGGCTTGACCATTTCCAAATCTATTCTTGGGACATAATAGAAGCCTTCAGTGCCAGCCAAAGATGCCATCTTTAATAAGTTATGATAGCCTACAGCATTACGAGCAAGAAGAACAAGATGGAATCGCTTCTCTCCCCTTTGTCTTATTTCCACGTTCGGCACTACGTAGGCCTCCATGCCTATTATTGGTTTCACATTATGATAAAAGCACTCCAACCAAAATTCAAATGATCCAGACATATTGCCGTGATCAGTAAGAGCAACAGCTCCAATCTCTTCTGCTCTAGACACAAGATCTGGTACTTTTATAATACTATCCCTCAAACTATATTCACTATGGACATGAAGATGAACCATCACCCTTACCCTCCTTAGCTAGCCTTATATAATTCGCTATAATCTCCAGCTTGTCATCATCTAGCTCAAGTCCTATGAACTCTTCAGCCCACTGCCTAATCTCATCAATACACATATAAGAAGTAGTAAGAACTATCATTGCTCTATCCATATAAGAAGTATACCATGGATAAGTATCAGCAGTAGTATCTGGAACTCTCGCAGTGTGGCTATCGTCAGTAGTACCGCCTGCACCATGCTCGTACCTTTGTCTAAGTTTTTCAGAATGCTCCATACAACTTTTAGCTGTAGCTCTACTGATGACTTCATTGACCCACTGTTCCATATGCTCAGTTACCCTTTTCCTATTCTCATACACTGCGCCAGTCAGCTGGCGTCCATCCAAATCCTCTGCGATACAGTGATATTTGTCATCAGGCTCTTCCTTACCATTCCACCACACACGAATCCAGTATCCCCTGTAGTCGTACTGACTGACTTCAATCTGATTCTCCCAATCCTCCGTTAAGGCCTCAGTAGCAGTCATTGTATAATTATTCGTAGATAACTCACGATCAGGATAGACAATGCCATGTACTGGATATACACCATCGCCAGTAGCAACTATCCAAAGACTGCCAAATTCATCCAACAAGGATTTAGGTACAGCCACTATATATCCATTGCCTGGTATTTCTACCCTATCAGTCAACTGCCAAAATTGAATGCCACCCTCTCTCTGGAATGCCCTCACACACAGATTGGTAACATCGTTCCTCACAATATTAGGATCCTCTACGTCATGTAAATAGAAACGCCAATACTTAGTCTCTGCTCCACGCTCTTCTACTACCTCCTCCAAATCCCTAACAGCCTCAGCCATCTCCCTCTGCTGCTCATTAGCCAGCAGGCGTATTTTCCTATCTATGTACCATTGAGCCTTACGCAGATCCTCTATCTGTTTGCCCACATCGTCCTTGTGCTTATGGGGATAACGCAACAGGTACTTGAGTGCATTACCATCACTATAATCCAGATCCCAATCCTCTATTATCTCTATCACTTCTATTTTTCCCACCTTATAATGGGCAGGATGGTCAACTGCTTCTTCTTGAGCACCCTGTAGTATAAGAGCGGACTTGTCAAATAGAGGATTCCTCTTCTCAGATAGGCCAGCATCCATTCGAGCATACTCCTCATCAAATTCCATCTTCTCTTCATTCATTTAATATCTCCTCTTCTTTATCCTCTCCAGCCTTACTAGATACTATCTTCGCTTCCGACCTACAAATACCATCGTCAGCATAAAGAGTAGATTCTAAATTGAGTTCTATCGGCACATCTTCCATAAAGTGCGTGTGTTCCGAACCATGCTTCAGAACCAAATCAGTATAAATCCTAAGTGCCCTTTCTGAAGAATCGCCAGCATAATGAAGATGCCACTTACCCTTACCATCAACCTGCCAAACTGTATACATACTCCTCCTCCTATAATTTCCACTGCTCGCCACCACCAGTTCCCTCTATAATCAATTCCTTTCCAGCAGAAAGAGTAATATCGTACAAAGTAAGGCGAGACAAGCCTAAGAAAGCACTGCCATCAGCACGTTTACCCATCACTGACGAAGTTATCGGATGTTCATCTACACCTACTATCACAAAAGGTGCAGCATACAATGGTACACGAACTACTCGACCATCGGCGTTTCCTATTCTAACTGACTTATAAGCGTACTCCTCAGTATAACCCATTAAATCTAAGACTGACTGAGAAATGATAGTACAATCTCCGCCAGTATCAACAATAGCAGGCAGAGTGATAGTCCTCTTTCCATTGCGGCTCAACAGAGTTATATCCACATATGGTCTGGATCTGCTATATTCGTTTTTTCTATATTTGACTCGCATATTTCCCTCACGGCCAATTGTAATCAGGCAGCCATATAGCATACCTGTAACCATCAGTATCGACATTACCTTCGTGAAGATCAAAGTCCTCAAATAGCTCTGGTATAATCCCTTTGAGATGAGCCAACAAGTCGCACATCATATACCGTATTTCCCAGTGAGCAGCCTTTTGAGTTCTCATCTTGAATATATGACGCCACTCCCTAAAGTTAGCAGTAACCACTATAGAGGAAGCAATACCTATAGGGAGGAACTGTCTAGCATCTTGCGGTGGCCAGCCCACCTCCCTCAGCATTTTATAAGTTTGCTCATACGTATTTACAGCAATCTGCAAAACTGCAAACATGAGATCTTCGCTTACAGATATACCTATACCACCCCCAATATTCTGATGCGGAGGCAAAATAAATGCCAATTCTGCCTTCTCCATATCCAACTTTCCACCAGCATAATCTACGTATCTCGTAGATTCCTGAGAATAAGCAGCAAGGCGATGCCTAACCATCTCATGGGTAAATCCCCTAGAGACATTAGAAAACCTCACAGTGAGACAGCTATGCTCTATAACAGACTCATGCCCTCGTCGGAGTATCATCCTGAGAAACTTAGGAGCACTATGCATAGTGATCTCACCACGCTGGGAACGGTAACAAGTTCTCCCAGCTCTCTCAATAGCCATCACCTGATCCATCAATTGGGCTTTGGTTTGGAATACCTCAAATTTCCCTTCTCCCCTCATGAAACCATCATCGCAATTGCCTTTATGTAAAATCTTAGCCATCATCTCCCTCCTCAACATAAGTTGCATCGCAGACATCTTCCCAGCACACAGATTGGTTAGTGTGTAAACAATGGTACTCTTCAGAGCCAGCATCAATCTGTTCTATTAAACTGTCAATTGTATATTTCAAGGTACGCAAGTTCTCCACTGTTATATGGACATTGTCTTGAAATTCAATCCGCAAATGATCCTCACCATCGGCAGAGTCACTACATCCAATTCGGAGTACCACACTAGCCTTACCAGTATACTCGTTGCGCTTTGCACTCCAATAATCGCCCCAAACACCAAAGTCCTTCTTTGTGTAATCAATTTTTCTCGTCTTTGTCATCGCCTTCCTTCGCCCCCATTATAATAGGAATAGGATCTGGTAGTCTTGCCTCAGCAGCCTGTCTCCCAAGATCGGCAATTCTTCCTATATGGCCAGTCTCCAATACTACAGACAAACACCATTGCAGAATCCCAATAACTGCTGAGAGTGTAGCATCAACCAGTCCTCTAACGAGAGCACCAGAATCCGCCTTGTATGCAGCAGCTATTCCTTGTGCATAATGATTCATCTTAGCTATCTGCAAATCTATTTTCTCTTTAGCCTGTCTCATGTCACACCTCCCTACAGATGTCTGGATCACTGTCGGACGTTATTGCCAACCTATATCCAGTTCTGAACTCGCCAGCCATCACAATGTTCGATGGCCTTATTCCTTGGGCAACTAGAAAAACCAAATCATGCGGACTACGAACGACAATAGAAAGTTTCTTGCCTTGTTCCTGTAGATTCAAAGCCCACCATATCATTCGGTATACTTTGCCCCAATAGAAACTGCTCATAGCAAGATAGTCTATGCTATCCTGCAAATCTGTAACATCTGGATCAAAACGACGGTTACGCTTCCTAAAACTGAAAGCCCTTGGTTTTCCCACATAGAACATCGGATCACTGTTCATGCCGGGAAGTAGTTGAGAAACATCCCAGATCTTTCTCATGAAGAAGAAGCCTTTGAAATTATCTTTCCAGAAAAATTTACCCAAATAAAGTCCACTTCCTATTTTAACCACATAATCAACAATAGGCCACTTAATGTAATGCAATTTCAAGACCACTTGGTCGTCATGCATTACATGATAACACTCAAAATACCCCAACCTCCTGAGATGTTGCAAAGAACCAACCAGATTGTAACCATTAACATGACCCCTTTTATCAGGATCCTCTTCAATAAATTTCCTATGGCCTGCCCAACTGAGATTGGGAATCCAACCAGTTACCATTTCAATCTCATATTCTCCTTGTATCTCTTTCGGATCTGGCTTGGCACCATGCTCCCACATCTGCTCCAAGAAATTACTTTGAGCACTGAATCTCATAATATTACCCCCTAACTACTCAAAACCATTTTAAGAATTGCGCCTGAAGTCTTCTTGAGGCATACAGCCTTTATGCATTTCCTCCGAAGTAACATCCGCTAATTTCTTCTCAACAACGCATATCCCATTAGAATGGTAGAGCTGGCCACTATGGGGATTCGCCACATCGCTTCCAGCAGACAAAGTAGAGAACTCCCTCCAGTAATCTGCTCCCTTAGGTATATCTCTGCCACATATAGCACAAACAGGATCACGACCATAATCAGGATCAAACTCTGGATCAAAATCAAATCCTTCTATAATCTCCCTTCTAGGATAATTATTCCAGACTACAGCAAATCTAGTATACCTATTGCCATTTGGGCCATACTCCTCCTGCAATGGCTCTATTACTAATTTATTCTCAATCGCTTCACCATAGAACAATTTCTCCAATATACGCTGGACACCGTCATCGGTCAGAACAAATTGCCTACAATCGAGACAGCGTCGCCTGTACTTACTCCCCTCCATGCCAAGCCTATGCTTACCCAGGTGACACATAATAGCTATTCTGCACAGTTTCCCCAACCAGCTAGCCACCCTTATACCTCCTCAAAATAGCTCGGATTTTGTTCTATCCATTCTTGTATATAACCTATTGTACCCTGATCTGTTTCGGACTGCTCTACTATAAATATCAGGTATTCTGGATCCTTCCTGGCCACCTCATCAAGTGTTTGAAATTCGTACTTCCCACGAGTGAATACCTCTTTCCTCGTACTAAGCAACGGTAACTTAGGAACCGTAGTCATCTACACCACCTCATGCAAGAATGAAAGCAAATCTCCACCATGGAATATTATTAGGACAAAACCCCATAGGATCTAAACACATAGCATGGATACAACGCATCTTATTCTTAACAGTAGTAGTCAAACAACATTTCACCAAACCAGGATCGATACAATGTTGACAATGTCCCCTAGTCATACCGATAGCCCACCATCGCCCTGTCCTCTGTACCTGTACCAACTCACTCCACAATAATCTCTGTACCTCTAATAGGAGAGAACACTGAACACTCTTACCATGATCTTTATAATGATCGTTAACTGATAGATACCTCCTTAGCTTAGTATTACACCACTGACAGTTCTGCCGCCTTGGCAGCTTGCTAGCACTAAATATATACAAACGACGCCTTTCACTACCAACTTGGAGTAGATACTTCCTGTACTCCTCCTCTCCTATACTACCACACATATAGCACTTACTGTTTACAGGACAATTACTCTCGCAAAACCCTTTCCTGTTAGGGATTATTGGTATATCCAGTAAGTCAACGACATCAATCAATTCCATCATAGATCGGCTCTCCCATCTGCAGTAGTTGCTAATATCTCTTTGGTAAATACAATGCCCAACTTTGTAATGAAATCAAACACAGGTAACTGAGTAGGTATATTTAATCCCCATAGCAGACCCATAACATCTACTCCCATAGCTTCTGGGCTCATACCTCCATGGATAGGATAGCGGCAACAGCCTTTCCACTCAGTATCTACTGGACTATTATGTGGCAGCATACAAGGCGATCTCTTGCATATCTTACATGGCCCAGGAGGAGACAAATACACCCCTATATCTTTAGCCTTTATTTTGTCTACTATTTCCTTCATGTCTTTATAAGTTGATATCCCCAAGCCATTGTCTACTCCCCTAAGTCCTCTACCCCATCTTTTAGCTCCTATACCACCTGGCCTAGTTGTCCACCCTGCCCTACCATCGGACTGCCACACCAGAATATAGCAAGCCTTCCACCTAAGAACCCACTTTTCATAATAACTCACGCTCTTGGTACTAGGAGGACAGTGCCTTTTCCTACTATACCCTCCACACTGCTCGCAAAACATCCGCGATATCAGATCAAAGTCTAAAGACTCTGGTGAGACCATACGTATTGTTACTAGAGACTCAGGATACTCACCAAAAAAGTCATTAGGTAGCCACCAGTTCGGCACAAAGTATGATCTTAGTATTGGTTTCAGATGTGGTACCACAGAAGACTTGCTCATCTTATAGCGTATCCATTCCTGCCTACTATTTTTAGCCGCCTCGAAATCATATCCCCAATCTAACTTCTCCACTGGTGTACTTCTGGGGGTAATTACACTCGGAGGCATATAAGCCTTACCATCGTCTCTTGCAATTTCAGTAGCTCCTTTCCAAAACTCAAAACACGTTGAGAAATTAGGATGAGCACTTCTGGCATGGAGCATAATATTCTTATACTGCCCATTGCATATATAACAGTTCATCTGACACCTCATTTTTTATCGTCTGACAGATCCATGAAGGAGATTTCACCCCAAGCCTTATATAATATCACCCCTAACCCAAACTTGACCATAAAGTCGTCTATCAGATCCATAGAAAAGACACTCCTCTAACGCCGACCAGCACTAGCTTTTCCAGAGAGCACGTCTAAGAAAGTCAGTTGCTCTCCTGACTTTGACTTTAGCAAATCAGTAACGCTCTTGGCGTCGGCACCACCAGCAAATACCATACCTATTAAATCAGTTGCCTGCCCTCTTGTCATATTAGGATCAAACTCTACATGCTTTTCCCGCAGTATCCTTTGCTGATTAACAGTCATAGGCAAATTACGCCACTCGGCATCTTTCCTTGCCAATATCAACTCGCCCCCAGTTATTTCCTCAGCTTGAGCATCCGCTATACCCAAAGCCCATGACAAGTCTATTGGTCTAGGAGACAAGAACCTACTCTCCCCTCCTTTTGGAAAATGCAATATGGCATATTTACCTGACCTACTCTTTACTGGGACAACCCTAATACTACCATGCCTTCCTAAGCTCAAGTAATACCGATCATTGGCACTAACCCAAGCAAGCTCCGAACCCATGAACAGATTTACGTCACTACTTGAGATACCTCTCCCCATTATCATGCGAGCCATTTCACGCTTTTCTAGGCCAACTAACTGTGTTATAGTCTTTTTACCATCGAGTTCATATTCTTTCTTTAGCCCAACTAGGTCAGGTAACTGAGCTACCTTATGGCGACCAGCTACATCTGCTAAATCTAATATCAGACAGTCTTGTTTGCCTGGAAACACCCTCGTTCCTCTGCCAATCATTTGGGTAAACAAGGTAGTTGACTTAGTGGGACGAGCCATGATTATACAGTCTAGAGCAGGTTCATCAAAACCTTCAGTCAATATCATGCAATTACACAACACATCCACTTCACGACCATGGAAACGTTGTAATAATCTCCTCCTCTCTTTAACTGGTGTCTTGGCTGACAACGATTCGGCCTTTATGCCTTGCTCCTTAAACTTTTTTGCCAAACTCACAGCATGGACAACATCAACAGTAAAACAAAGAGCCATTCTTCCCGCTGCATGCTCTTGATAAGCCCTGACAATCAGCTCATTCCTATTAGCAGTATTGACTACATTGGCTAGCTCCCCTACAGCGAAGTCTCCCCTCCTGGTCTTGACATTACCAAGGAAAGCATTAGTATGGACTACTGTACAACGTAAGTCACACAACCATCCATCCACTATCATATCAAGTAGAGTCTTGTGATACACTACCTCATCAAAGACTTTCTGTAAACCTACCTGATCAGCCCTATTAGGAGTAGCAGTTACTCCTAAATGAGTCTGAGTACCATCATCTCTCCATAGACTTTCATATATCCTAACATACGTAGGAGCAACAGAATGGTGGGCTTCATCTGTAACTATCAAACTGTAATCAATATCCTTAGCCATTGCCAATCTATTCTTCCTACTTAGACTTTGCACACTGGCAATAGTCACAGGAGCATCTAGCTCATTCCTCTTGGCCTTTACTACTCCCACTTGTGCTTCAGGCCAAACAGTAAGGAGCTTGTCCTCAGCTTGCCTCAATAACTCATCCCTATGAACCAAGACCAGAGACTTACCATGATTCGCCTTTATCATAAAGACAAATATGACAGTTTTACCTGTGCCTGTAGGAAGAGCGACTAATGGCTTATATATACCACCTACTCTTCTCTCGGCTATAGTCTTGAGGCAGGCTCTTTGATAATCTCTTAGGGTAATCATACGAAATTCTCATGGATCTGTGGCTCATATACTCCATCCACAAGCCGATTCTTAGCATCCATCCAACAAGGAACACAAAACTCCTTAATCCTAACTGGTGCCCTATCCATACATAACTGTTCAAACGTTAGCTCGTATATATTGCCGATTTTGCCTCTTGGTATATTCTTCATTTCACAGCAGAGATAAGCATCACCATTGGCAGCTATTACACTAACAAGCATAGAATAGTAACATATTTCAGGCCTCATGGTGTTCTGCGTCTGTCGCTCCTTGAACGTAAACACAGAAAAGTCTTTGCATTCCAGCTCTTTAGCTCTATCCAGCTTCGCCAAAACTAACGGCACCATTTCCTGATCTATCTGTAATCCCCATGGAGACAGATGCCCTGTGTAGCGTATATTGTCGCACCCCCACTCCATGGCTTTTACAGCAGCATCCTCTATCTGAACATAGTTCTCATTAGTTACCACGAAACTGTAGCCTATAACAGTACTACTAGACGCCTTCCTTATCCTCTTTATTGCTTCCTCTATCCTATCCATCCTCGTCTTACCGTTGCTTACTCCATGAACTGACACATACATAATCGGTTCTGCTGCATCAACAGATACTCTAATCCACTTAGCTCCATGGATAGCCTCTTGTATCTCTCCTAAGTGAAGCATAGAACCATTAGTAACCAAGCCAAACTCAAATCGGGAACGTATATGCCCCATTATGTCCACAAACTTGGGATGAATAGTAGGTTCGCCACCAGTGATCTTTACTGCTCTTAGTCCGCCAGCATAGCATTCCGCCAGGAACTTTACAGTCGCACGCAAATCCAATTCGGCCTCCCAGTCTTCAATGGATCTATATTGCATGAGACAATGCCCACAATTGTAGTTACACTTATTAGTAAGATCAATCATTAACTCAACTGGTCTAGCTAAGCCATCCTCCAGAAAAGAATCTATCCTATCCAGATGCCTTAGCATTTTATTGGCACTATACACGTCTTTCATCTTTATTGCCTCCGTAAAGTCGTCTGGCAGTTCCATGAAGGAGATTTCATAGTATGCCTCACTATATTACCCCAATCTCTTCACATATCTCCTCAAATCGCCTGCCAAATGCTACAAATGACTCATGGTCTATAAATGCTCTTCTTCTCTGGAGTTCTACCATTGCCTTGCGTGCCTTCTTGTTCTTAAGTCGTGGAACTTTGTCAAAGAAATCATCAACCGAGCTTATTAAGAACTCCTCTCCGAATATCCTACCTGCTGTCTTATGTGGACTATCCAAGAACAATATACATCCACTTTGTACTGCTTCATACATACGAGGTACAAGTGAGTCAAACCTCTCATAAGCCTTATCGCCTATAGCTATTGTGGCAACTGACTCATTGAGTTTATCAAACACTTCCTCCTGCGGTATCTGCCCTAACCACTTTATTCTGGGAAACTGCTCATGGTATTTCTTGCCCCATTTACCAGCTACCCTGACAGAACACCTGCCATGACCGTAATACTCCGTGAACTTCTGTTTCCTGCCTCTTTCATTTCCCGCATAAAACAAAAAGTTCCTGCGCTCAGTATCTATAGGTTTCATCCATCTTGCTCTAGGAGGAGGAATACTATATATACCAGACACGTACTGATAGCCACTCCTCTTAAGACTAAGCGTCCACTCTCTGAGAGTACCAATATCGTTAGCAAACGTGAATATGTAAAATTCTCTATTCTTGAGCAAATCCTCAGTACCATAGCCGTGTGATATTTTAGACCAAGTAGGACTGAAGGCATCCAAGTTTATGATCATATAGAGAAGATTGTCTTGATGAAGATAAACTATCTTCCCCTCCCAACGATCTATCTTACGATAAGTCTTAAGAAGGAAAGGCACATCATCCTTGCCAGAGAACATGACATTAGTCGGGCCATCTTCTATCATCAGCAAATCATACTTGTCAGAGTCTGGGTCATCATCTGGAAAGACCGAACCGTACTTATGGTCTTTAGGATCGCCTTGTATATCAGAAAATATATCCACTGTGTGACCAAACTCCGCTAGGTTTCCAAAAAGCCCTCTTCTAGAATCTGAGCCACCTCTAGGCTTACCTTTACCGCCTACGTCTATAGGCAAACAATATTTCATATATGCTATATCCATCCTCAAATCCCCCAACAAAAAAATCCCCAGGAGACTGGAACAAAGCAAAAACCTAAGCTCTAATCCATGATATAAGGTTTGCTGTCATTCCAGTATCTCCTGGGGATAGTAACACATCAGGCTATTTGTAGATTGGTAATTCTATTCCTCTTCCATCAGATCGTCAAGGTGCATCCTTAGCAGATCTTCGGCATTCTTGTTGCCAGCAGATATGGAAGCGAAATTGTGATAACCAGCCAATGGTACCGTACCGTCTTTCTTATTCGGTGCCCTACCATCTAGGCACAACACCCACTTACTCCTCTTGAAATGGACAGTAGCTGCATTACGACGACCCATCTTTATTATGTACCTGTTCTTGTGTGGTCTAGGCACAACAGCTAGGTCGTACTCATTGGCAATGTCCTCAAAGTAGGCAGGCGGAGTATCTTCCAGATCTACATCTGCTCCTTTACCTTTGGCTGGAGCTTTCCTTGCTGTAGCTTTCTTTTTGGCTTTTGGCTTTTCCTCCTCTTCAGGTTCCTCTTTGGATTTCCCAAGAGTATTGATGATGTCGTTCATCGTATCACGTATGCCGATAAGGTGATCCAAGTTGCCATATTCAGACAGCAAGTTCTTGCTATGATCGACCACCATCTCCACAATTTCGCATGTTGCATCCGCAGAAGAAGCAAGAGCATCATCTCTTATCTCATCGACCACTTTAGTTACCTTCTTGGCCGGAGCCTTTCTCTTAGCGGGAGTTTTCTCCTTAGGAGGTGCCTTCTTCTTTGCTGCAGGTTTCTTCTTCGGCTTCTCCTCCTCTTCTTCTTCCTCTTCTTCGCTGAAGTGCTCATCTATAGTCATTATGATCTCAGTAGCATCGGCATCTTCTTCTACCTCTATATCATAATGGTCAGCAACAGCTAGTAGTTCTTCCATGCTAAGCTCCGACAGCACCTCGATGCGCTCCTCATTATCCACATCCACAGAAGCTGGATCAAACTTCTTCTTGGCCGGAGTCTTCCCCTTTGGCTTCGGTTTTTCCTCCTCCTCTTCTTCTTCCTCTTCTTCCAACGCCTCTGCCTCTTCTGCGCAATCCTCGTTCCATGGGCAGTCAGTACAGCTTTCATCATCGTCATCGTAAGCACCAAAGCAAGGGTACTTTTCTTCCTCTGCCTCAACTTTCTTTTTAGCCATTACTATATCTCCTCTAAAAACAGACAACTTGGGAGAGACCGTCTCTCGTCAGTGTTATCCAGCCTCTCCCGATAATAGGATGGTGTAAGCCTTTATGCGATTACATGATAAACACCTCCTTATGCAGATTACACTAGACTCGCCAAACAAATTATACAATTAAGAAACTGAGTTTAGCAAATCTAGCCTGTCGAGTACGCTCTTCATCCTTTTCGCCTCTAGTATCTTCTTCAACTTGACAAAATCTTTGGCTGGCGGGACAACGTCTAGCAGTAGATGCTTTTTTAGTTCTACTAATTCACGAGCTACAAGTACTGTCCCTCTATCTTTGTCATCTACCACGTCAGAATCCAAAACCGATTGTAAGTTTCCATAAGAGCGCAAAAGTTTTACAGCAGTCTTGGTTCCTATGCCCTTGACACCAGTAACATTATCAGTTGAATCCCCTGTGAGTGCTTGGACATCTATCCACTGTTCAGGTTCCAATCCAGGGAACTTACCCACAAACCATTTATAACCTTTTTCGGCATTAAAATCATACAACCTAACAGCCCTAGTGATCACCTGATATAAATCTTTGTCTCTTACAACTAATATCGTCTTCCCCTTAGACATATCGGCCAAAGTAGCCAATACATCATCAGCTTCATAGCCAGGACAAGAATATTGTGTAATACCAGAATATCTTAGCATCACAGATATTTCCTTAAACTGCCTTCGCATACTAAGAAACCTTGTCCTTTCTTCGCTAGTCATATCCGATCTTCGGTTAGCCTTATAGCTTTCGTCTATCTCTCTCCTAGCTGTTGGCTTAGTGTCCCAAGTTACCGCATATCTGGCCTCTGAACCATATCGCTCTATAAGGCTAAGTAAATCCCTAAAGAATGAGTAGACAGTACCAGTGTAAATCCATTTACCACTCTTTGTGGAGGTAAATCCTAAATCCTTAAAAAAGGGCGACAAAGATCTATAACCAACAAACGAGCCATCTATATATACGTTGTGGATCCTCATGGCTTCTTTTGCCTTTTTCTCTTTGCAAACCTTCTAAGTCGTTCTAGAAAACTCTGGTCGAAGAAACGCTTGAAATCGCCCAAACGCATAATCACCATAGCATCGTCGTCCTGTTTATGCTTTTCCTTTATTACTGCTATTGGTATGTGTCGCGACGACACTAAATTCCTATTGGATTGTTTAACGGCTTTCACAAGAAGTTGGGGAATATTGGAGCGCAGCTTGCACTCTATGTCTAACGACACTCTCCCAACCAACCTAACATTGGTTACCACGATATCTGGAGTTTCTTCACCATGACCAGTCTTACTGTATCTTTCGAAGCCAAACCACCTAGCCAACCTACGCTCAAAAGCCTTCCATGTATGTCTAGCAGTTCTGCCTTTAGCCACAATCACACCTCACATATTACTACTCTGCCGCTACTTAATAATGTTACCATGATCGTCCTGCTCCCTATGAATACCAGCATTCTTCCGAGCTTCAATTATCTCCCTATCTTTCAGAATACCATTGAAACGAGGGCACATAGGATCTACACCATCAACTAATAACTGCCAGTTCTCCCGAGTAGCTATCGCCTTAGCAGCAGGTACAGACAAGCCATCAAGTTCCAAACCCAAGGCAAACTGCTGATTGTATATAATCCTTTGAGCAGGACAACCACCACCACAACAGGACTTCCAAGGACAACGACGGCAGAATCCAGCAGCAGCATCCGATCTATGAAAATCCCTCACCATAGACAGTGCATCGCTGGATTCCCATATATCACGCAAGAGTTCATTTCGTACATTACCAGCCACTAGTGACTTACACTCCTTCCAACCAGCACAACTATGGACATCACCAGTAGGTCTTACTAACAATAAGTCAAGTCCAGCATGACAACGAGGACGCTGCTCCACATAACCATATAAGTGCCCAAAACTCAACGGACAGCCTATTCTAAAATCAGGCTTACCAGACCATCCATATAAGTCCTTTTGTAGCAAGTGGAAAACTCTGGGAGAATACATAACCTTCTCTGCATTCACCTTAGCTCTACCTTGAGGAACCAGTCTCAGGAAAGAAACCTTATCCACATTAGCCTGTTTAGCGTAAGACAAAAAGCTCGTTACTTGATGCCAGTTCATGTCCATAGGAGTAAAGTGTAACTCTACAGATATATCCCTATCAATAGCTCTTTGCACACTGTTAATGGTGTTCATATAACTACCTATTACTCCTACGATGGTGTCATGGGTAACAGCGTCTGTCCCCTCTAAACTAAAGATAATTCGGCCCCAACCGCTATCAAATTCCTCTTTCAGAAAATCCAAGTCCTCTTCGGACATACCTCTAGTTACCATTATAGATTCGCCACTACCACATACCGCAGTTTCCTTTATGCCACAGGTATAGAACAGAACATCCATACCTAAATCAACAATCGCTTCCACTATAGATTTCCAATGGGGATAAAGTAATGGTTCGCCACCACTCAATGACACAACATCAGCACCTAAGTCCTTAGCCTGATTTACTACTGATAACCATTCATCTAAAGCCAATTCAAAAAGCGTATCTGCATCGGCTGAAGAATCCGAAGAGCAGTGTAAACACCGACCTAAACAACGATTACTAAGCTCAAGAGAAACCTCCTCTAAACGTATTTCCACTCCTCACTCCTTTCGCACAAGAGTTTTAGAGAAGCTCGTCTTGCTTGCAGGCTGCGAGCTTTTCATGGTCACCCATTTACCTGAATAAATTATAGATATGAAGAGCAGAAATCTACCAGTCCTCCTTTTTGCCTAATATTTGCCGTATCTTTCTAGGACTTGCATCCAATGCTAGCAAAACTGCCCTTCTTATACTATAGTCCAATTTCTTTATAACATTCCTGGAAACACTAAAATACTTCCCCAAGGAAGTCCATGTCACATTACCTGTCCTACTAAGATTGATCAATTCTACTGGTCGATTGACCATGACACGGAATACTTCCAATGCCAATCCGCTAAGCCTACGCTCTACGTCCTGTATAAGCTCATCCCACAGCATTGCTTCCTCTGTAACCCACTCTGGTGTCTTCAACCTCTCATATATCTTAGTATACTCATCTTCCCTATCTGGGTTGTCCTTTGTCTCGTTCATATCTGGATCTATCATGCGACCCAGTTCTTGCAAATGCTTCTTTCTCTCCTTTAGCATACTAAAGAACTTATTCTTCAAACAGGAGGAGTAGAAAGTAGTAAAAGCTCCTCTTCCTTTGTCCCACTTATCCTGACAGATAAGAAAAGTCATATACGACTGAGACTCCAACTCGTCCCGCTCTAAGACACCCTTGGAAAACTTGTCAACCCAATACTTCGCCACTGCCTTTGCTTTTGTCCCCATCCTCATATACATCGCAGCTTCTCCTAAGAAAGGAGACAGGAGACCTACTACAAAACTTCGTATAACTACCTATATATCACCCCGATACCGTGGGGAGGTAGACTAGCAGGTCTCCTAGAATCTCTATGGATCATAGTTTATGGAACTCTTTAACCGACTTTACTACATCACGTAAGGCACTATCAAGGCTCCCAGTAGGAGTGTAACCCATAATCGCAGAAGCCTTAGTCATATCAGGACAAGTACGACGTGGATCTCCCTTAGCACTTGAGACATATTCTACCCGTGCTGTTTTGCCTATTATGCCTTCTAACATCCCGATAAGTCGATTCATAGTGACCGTTTCCATGCCTCCTATGTTGAAGGTTTCTCCTATGTAGTCATTTTCTGCCGCCATCACCGTAGCCTTAGCAGCATCAGCAACATGAGTATAGTTGCGTTCCTGGCCACCATCGCCAAACACCTGTATACGCTTATCCTCCAGAATTGCCTTGGCAAATATAGTGTGAGCCATATCAGGTCTTGGCCACAATCCACAAACTGTAAAATACCGCAGAACAAGAGTAGGAACACCGTAGTTCTCGTGGTAAAGATTACATAGATGTTCTCCTGCTAATTTAGTAACACCATAAGGAGATGCTGGCACCAATCTATCTGTCTCCTTAGTAGGGAAACTCTTAGCATTACCATATACAGAAGACGAAGAAGCATAAACAAACTTCTGAACATTAGCACGAGTAGCTCTCTCAAGCAAAACCTGAGTGGTTAGAATATTGTTCCTGACATAATCAGCAAACTTAGCTCCCCAACACTGGCGTGGCCCAGCAAGAGCAGCAAGATGTATTACCGCATTTATATCATAATACTTTAGCAAGTTCGCATCAGTATCAAGTATATCTTTGACCAGAATATGGCAATTAGCATATTCAGACAGCGTACCAATACGATGACACCTTAGAGCAGCAGTATCACTAGGCTCAAAACGATCAACACCTACTACGTCATTACCAGTAGCCAATAACAACTTGGCCACCTGAGTACCTATAAAACCAGCAATTCCTGTCACTAGATATTTCACGATACACCTCCGTAAAGTCATCTCACAGTTCCATGGAGGAGACTTTGCACATTAAGCCTTATGATATTCCACGACCTCCTGGAGATCTCCTTCTTGGGTCTTTTTACCACCACTACCGTCAGAAGCATAAAACTGCCCGAACACAACTACCTTTTTACCAAGCGGCATGTACTTCCTGGACAGCTTGCGAACTATTCTCCAGAACTCCTTTCTAGCAAACAGACGAAAGCCCATCCTGAATGGTACATCAGCAAGAACGGGATAAGGCTGATACAGCGTCCTGGCCTCCCCTGGTCTACAGCCAACCATCAGCATACCAATATCAACACCATCTGCTTTCAAACCTTTTAAGATTGATACCATACGCTGGAGACTAAGGTTGATAGACACAGTAGTGCCTGTTATATAATCACCGCATTCTCTTTCTATGTGTTCACCTCCTTCGTCCATGACTATGATCTTTACTCCTTCTATCGCACTGATGTATTCAAAGGCATCTGGAGATATGCCAGACAACCTCGTTACAGGGAACTCCATAAAGACTTGCGCCCCATCTTCTGTCTTTTGACAACAAACGACAACATCATTCCAGTTCATCCTGGCCATAGCTCTTAGGGATATACGACGAGTAACACCATAAGTCCTAGACTCACTAATGAAACTCTCAGTCGTATAATAGCTATTACCGATAAAGTGTAAATACGACTTTCTCATTATCATCACCATCTCTCTTGGGATTTAGACTGAGTTGCTCTGCGGCACTCCTTACTATCAGGACAGTCTCTGCAATCACCTCCTTCATTACCATAGAACATACCAAAACAAGGTTTTCTAACAGCAGAGCGTCGAGAGCATATCTTTTCAGCTTCTTCCTCTGCCTTCTTTTCGGTCTTGTGATCAGTAGTAGTTTCTAAGAATTTACCCTTGCCAGAATAGACGTAACCCACGTAAACCATACCGACGTTCTTGTATCGTATCTCTATCTTGTAACCATCGTGAACATAATCCCGCACCAAGAATCCTCCTTTTCGCAAAATACTTATAGTTTCTCTCTTAGTAGCCCTTATAGCTTCTAGGATCGTATCAAAATAACCAGCACAAACTGTATAAGTTATTGATTCTCTTCGGGTATGCAGAAATACAGTAGCTCGATACGCCACCTCCTCAGTCTTCAAATCCTTGCGTCTCCAGACAGCCACAAGAAATTTGCCCCAGTAGAATCTTTTTACTTCGCTATGCATCTGCGCCATCACTCACCTCTGCAGCCTGTCCCGTATAGACATAAGTATCCGTCCCAAATTGTTTTGCCCATAACCAAGACACTTTCTGCATGAACACACTCCCCAATAGTTGTCATGCCAATAATTACCCTCTACTAATACAGCACCATTGGTATCTAGCAACTGGCGGGACAAAGTAAGACAGTTGGTAAATTTACTACCTACAATCTCCTCCATGACGCCCAATTTAACTTGAGCCCAATCTGGGCGTAGAGTAATAGATCTGCCTCTTCGTTTAGCTTCACCAGGAGATTCAGCACCTATGATACATAATTTGTCGCCATGACGAATACACTTTGCATATTGGTACGCATGCTCGGCAGTAGGAAAGACCCTGCCATCATAGTGTACTGGACAATAGTAAAAGTTGCTAAGAAACCTATACTCACCAGAAAACCTCAATATTACCGCAGGAACATCAGCCATTTCAGTCACCTACCCCTAAGGAGTTTGAGAAAGTCCAGGCGATCAACTGCCTCTTCTGTTGTATAGAATAACTCATGACCAGTTGTGACATCAACAGCCTTGATCCAACCTGGACTTTCGTTATAGTAACTACAGATACAGTCTAATTGATTGAGGAGTCCTAATAACTCCTTTCGTGTCATCTTCCTCTCACGTATTTGCATGGTATTACCCTAATAAGCTCCCTATTGCTGAGCACCAGATATGACAGTAGTCTGATAAGGGATCCAAAACTCTAGAAAATCATTTTCTTCTTGTTGCTTTTTAGGTTCTTCGGCCTTACCGCACTCTGGCTCCTCCGCCTGCTCCGCATTCATCCGTTCAGCCTTATAATGAACAAACCAGCAAGCGAATACCATGAACACTACAAAGGCTAACAGCAAAAGACCTAGAAATAGAGTCTGATGCCATTCTTTCATAAACAAATTGTCAAACATAAGGGATTATCTCCTATTCCCACGGCATATGCACCATACAGTTCATACCGTAGCAATCCTCACAAGCCACAGGGTGAGGACACTCTACTATAATAATGCCCTCTACTTCGCACATCTCCGCTACAGTTATTGGCTTCTCACCTGGAACCAGATTCGCCGAACTGTTGTAACTGTCTACTAATTCCTGAACCTGTCTACTCGTCGCATATCTCATGGTTTCACCTCCTCACGTATAGTACTCTATTTGAAATGACACTATTACCTGGAGTTTTACAGAAACAAGGACTATTCCTTCTTCCTCACAGTCATACACTATCCTGTATTTCTCCCCCACACTGTAGCAATAACCCTTGAAATTCCACCATTCATCACCGTCAATTGCCACCAACACTTTTCTAGGCAATTGCCTCTGCCAATGTTCCATTGCAGCATCAGACATCGTATTACCTCCAATCCTTTAAGATCGACTACTACTCCATGTAGGATATCTCCTTATCCAGAGCGGCATCAAATTCCCTCTTCATATTAGCAACAATCTGCTGTGCTCGAGCCTTTGCCCTTTTAGTTCTTTCGTACACTTGGATACAATCGTATCTCCCCGAGCTACCTACTGCAGTTACAGTATAACGGGTACTACCAGTCTCCTTTCCTGGCCCAACAGGAACACCTATGTTGATCCCTTCCTCTTTACAACGTTCCAGGAATTCTTCGGCTAACTCATCCGAAAGCCAAAAGGGGATTTCAATAGTCAAATTATCACCTCCATAAATGTATATTCTTTATCAATATACTCCAACGTTCCAACTCACTCTCCGCAGCGTCCATCTTCTGGTTAGCCTTTACTCGCTGAATTGCCGTGCGCATATTATGGTCAGAATTAGCACTAACAATTCTGATAAACTCCTGAACTGAGGCCAAAACCTCCTGGCTATTCAGTTCTACATCCAGTTCCCGTGCCTTTCTTCTGGCAAATATCTTTATTCGCTGATCCACTACTACATGGAAATTTTCTTTTGCCATAATTTCACTCCTTCAAATTAGCTTTAGAACACAGTTCCAAATAGATGTTATCCACATCGTTTATTATATCTTCAATCATAAAGTACATCGTCCGCTCATCTAAATACTTTTCCATCACCTCCTGTGGTTCCTCCTCTAACGCCCAGTGATCATCCATTTCCTCTGGAGGAGGAAGATTAGCATTTTCCCAAAACAACTCGGACAAACCTTGCAAGATCCTCCTCACGCACAAAAGGCTAGTGATATGAGGATCATCAACCACACAAGTCTCGAACTTCATAGACCTGTCACCATACTTACCTGCCTCTATCTCCTTTACGTCTCTAATTAGATAAACTAGGTCACCATGAACGTTATCTGCCTGTAAACTTTCAAGAGTACAGATAATAAACTTGACCGCTTCATTAACTGTCATAGCTATCACGACAATACCTCCATAAAGTCGTCTGACAGATCCGTGAAGGAATCTTAAGCACAAGGCCTCAGTATAAACCTAAACGGTCTGCCAAACGACGCTCTATCGGCCTATTTAGTCCTAACTATATAAGTACACAATTTCTCCTTGGCTTTAGGGTCGTCCACTGATATAAGATCAGCAGTTTCTCGCTCCAGATCTAATTGGATAACCCACTTACCACTACGCCTTTTGCACGTAGCCCAATTCATCCTACCATTTATAACCTTGGCAACAACTTTGCCTTTTCTGGCTATTACCGTAGCTCCCTCTTTCTCCATCACCTCCCTGAACCACTTAGGAGCACCACCATCGTCAGTAGGAGTAGAAGCAGCAACTTTACCCTGTTTGCCAAGATCGCGTTCATACATAGCCACCTTACTTGTAGGAATGGACAACAATTGGCTAGTTTGCTTGTCTCTCCACTTTATCTCATTACGATCAAACTCATAACCATGCTGCGTAGTAACCATATCATTATTGTTATGAGCCATTTCATGAGCTATTAGACCATGACAAGCCCATAGGACACTCATTATACCAGAATGCCTATAGAAGTCAAACTGCTTCTTGACATAAGCCCAATTGAGGTAGACATAAGTCCTACCATCAGTCCACCCATCAGAGACATCGCTCTTGCCAAATTTGATCTCGCGACCACCGTGGATATACGCAGAATTGAAAATCGTGTGTAAAGCAAGCTGCTCACGATTATAATCCTGTATATCATTGTGGTGCCTTTCCGCCCTACCATAAAGATAACGACCTGCTATGCTATTCTGCGATGCTTGTTTGTAATGGCTAATTGATTTGCCTACTTTCTTACCCACTACAGATAGTGCCATTCTGAATCCATCGTCTAGCACTATAGCACCACGCTGTATTATAGCATCAGCAGTAACGTCGCCTTTCCGACCACTATGGACTTCTTTACCGCCTATGTCCCTAAGGGAGACTTTCCTACCATTAGTAAGAGAGAAAACCTTCAGGTCGCTCCACTCATTCATCTTGGCAGGATTATCATACATATAGCGGATTATACCTCTCCTTTTATCGTCGTTCAGGCGACTATTAGGAGCAAGAGAATCTATGTCTGACACTATCCTAGCAACAACACAGGACAATACCTCGCCAACTACTGAGTCTCCCTCAATATAGTCGTTCCTGGCAAAATTCTGTTTGACAGCAACTTTAGTAACTATCGTACCACCCCAGCCTTTCACTACATCCAAAGTAGTAACATAGATGCTACGATCAAATAGCCTAAAACCATCGGCACGCTTGTCAAACCAAACAGTACACTTCTCAGTCTCTATCTTCTCTCCTCTTGGCTGAACACCGTCGACTTGCCTACCATTGATAAGTACAGCTATATCAGTTCTTACATTCCTCCTTATGTGATCTTCAATATCAGGAACACTGAAGAACTTAGGCTTATTTGACACTATGCCCCAAACAGTACCAGTAACCTTCTCACAACGATCCATCTCAAAAGATAACTCTTCATCTACCCTGAAATTGTGGAGCATATAAGTACCAGACGATACACTGATGCAACCATCAAGGCAGTCCTTCTCTGGATCATATATCATGGACATCGTTTGCCCACGCCCCATACCGAATTCTCCTATTAGATCGGAGTCGTCTCTCTTATTGCCCAAACACAGAAAAGTTCCGAGCTATCTCAGCTTTAGTTTTACCCAGGCCAATACCATTATCCTCCCAGATAATCTCATGACCAGTAGCTGAGATGGTAATGTCTATCTTGCCCTTGAACCTCGGCTTCTTCCTCCTTACTACAGCAATAGCATCAAGGGAGTTTTGCATCAGCTCTGTTATGCCCTTGAGACGGTCACCTGCTTGTCGTGTTATTACATCTTTCAACAAACCTTGAGCTGCCGTAAATTTTACCTTACCCATCTTGCTCCTCCTTATCTCTTAGGATCTTACTACCTCGCACTAAAGGATTTTCTATTGGCCGGCTTTTGACCGCCACAGGAGGACGACCTCAAGGAGATAGGAACAGAAAAACCAGTCGTCCTCCCTCGTGCTCTGCTACTTTACCTTAATGACCTCCACCACAGCACCGTCTTCAACAGTGAACAACCAAGGGCGATCAGTATTAGCGTGCCTCCCTATCTCCTCCAGAGCAGTATCCTCCTCATCAACGCCAAATAAAAACCAATCGCCATCCCAATAGGCAAAGCAGTCCCTTTCTACGTCCAGAAAAGCCTCCAGCTCCAATATAACCATAGTCAGATTTGATCCAGTTATCCGATCGGTAATCATCTGAATAACTTCTTCCTCTGATATCTCTCTCAGGTTACTCAGAGCACCAGACTCCTCATCCAGACTGCCATAAACTATTCGCGACCTGTCGCTACCGTAGCACACTGCCTCACCTAGAAAACGGACTTCGTCAAATAGTTTTAGTAAAGCATCGCGCCTGCGAATTTCCTCTTTCATAAGCTTCACCTCCTCAATACAGTATAGTAGTTCCTCCAAAACCACAACGTTGGCACTCCATCCCCATAGCACCAGTGTCAGGAGTAGCGTAACTTGTATCCACAAAGTCATGCCCTTTAATGCGGCAAACCAACTTTCTGATCTGCCACATAACCGTCTCCCTGATACAATACCAGACAAAACCTCGTCTAGTAACCTTCCTGGTTTTGGCATTGAAAGGGCAGTTCCTGCAGTCATGATCTATGCAATCGGCTGCCACAACGGCCATACAACCACCCTGACAATCCATTATATAAGCCAGTTTCATTTCTGTGTCTCCATTTCCTTTATAATGACACACAAGCGATCCCTTATCGGAAACAAGTCGGCCAATATGCTATTAGCTAAATCCTCTATACCTGGATCTAACCCTTCATCCTCCAAGTATTCATCATCAGGATCAACCCACGTAATCAAATCTGCAATGACGCTATTCAGACGATCCCTTGTTTTCCTAGCTACCATTAGTGGAGTAGGTTGTGCCTTTACTCCCACATCGTTACCATTTACCAATTCCACTTCTGAAACGTAAAACGATATAGGAACACGCCGACAAGGATTTGCTCTAGAAGGTAATGAGACTGTAAGCCTGATACGCCCACCTAAACTACTTTTGCCCAAAACCTTCCCAGTCTCACCTATGTGAATAGTACCACTTGATACAATTCTAACTGTATCTCCTACCTTAATAGCCATCGTATCACCCCCACAAAGTCGTCTAACAGTTCCGTGAAGGAATTTCATAGCTTACCTATACATATAACTCGGGGCTATACCTACCTCACCTGTTAGGTCGTCTATGTCATCATCCTCTCTTATCATTCCGCCCAGATAATGCTCCCCGACGTCTCTTGAGCTATACCCGTTTTTGCACAATTCGTAAACATCTTTTGTGTATACCTCTACTCCTCGCATCTTAATACCTCCCCGCCGCACAACTTGGGATTGCCCCTCCCGCGTGTTCTCTAAAGCCGACTGCTGGCGATGAGAGCCTCGACAATACCTCCCTCTACAAGAGACCATGTTACCCCTGTGGGTTTGCCCTCAACTGCTTTCTGCTTCTGTAGAGCTTCAATTACTTGAGTCCCTGAACTTTGTGTGAGCTTTCCAACTTCTTTTGCTCCGTTGTAATGCCATTTTACCACTAAGTATGTCATCTTAACACCTCCCAGCCGCACAACTTGGGAATTATAGACTTGCTTTTGTTACGATACGATGGAAAACCTGAAACCGAAATCAGTCATGCTGTTTATTTTCACTTCTTCGCCAGTTACTGTATCTATGATCCTGAACCTACCACATTCTGGGCAAATAGCCATCTCCCTATGATTAGCCAGTTGTCTAGAATATTCCATTACATTGCATATTGGACACGGATTTAGCATTTGGTTTCACCTCCTCTAATTAAGATTTGGGGGCACCTCTTATAGTAGATGTTGACATGACATTACGGTAGGTAGAGATGCCCCATAATGCCTCGTACTGAAGGACTTCTCGGTCGGCTTTGCACCGCCACAGAGGAACGGAAGAGAGGTAATAGTTCACCACCTTTCGATAAAGAACCGCTCCCCTTCGTACTATTTGAACTTGATAAGCTCCACTACAACAACATCAACTGCATTACGAAAACGCAGGTACTGGCCACGGCAACCACATTCCCAGAAGGAATCCTTATCTTCTTTGCCAGAAAGCATCTTTTCTATAACTGCCTTCTTATTGTCGTCACTCATCTTTGTGAAGTACCTATATTGAGTTGCGACAGTACGATTATCGAAACGCTCCAGAATCCAAGCAGCCACATCAGTAGGAACCTGAGGTTCTTCTTCTTTCTCCTCCTCCTTACCACCAAGCTGACGAATAACAAATTCCGCTAAATGCCACTGCTGTTGCGCAAAGTATAGGGCACCAGTAAGACTGACAACGTCATTCCATAGAGAACCAACAGGCGGATGGCTAGGAACATGACCATCAGGATCATTAAGTACCTCTTCTATGCTAATCGCTTGATTCTCACAATCCCTAGCGACCCGATACAAAGTATCAATCAAATCGGCTTTCTTCTTATAGATGTTTCGCTTAATCTCAGAAACCGAATGTTTAACTCGTATTTCTTCCCTTTCCCTATTCCACTCCTCATCAGTTTTGCCAGTCAACTGCTTCATAGTAGGAACAGGAACTTCCTTTCCTCTCTTCCAGCCAGTTGCCTCCACCAACTGGTTAACGATCGCCTGAGCTTCTTTAGCAGAACCACCTATCGCCTTCTTGGCAGCAGTTTTACCATGAGCATTAAGCTGATTTATCGCCAATATCAAGTTTTGAGCATGATATTGATTAAAACTATCCATCCCTTCTGGAATAGCAAAACCAAACTTCTGAGCAGTATTATCTTTTAGGCTATCCATAATGGCATCAACAGCCAGACGAGCATCGTTCCAGCTACAACCCATTACCTCACGATAAGCAGCTCTAGCAGCAGTACTGCCAGTCTGCTCCAGAGCTTTAGCAGCAGCATGCATTGCCATTTCCTTCTTACTTGGTTTGGGGACTTCCTTTTTC
>JABAOH010008283.1_pt1 | contig 45424 bp, 28 predicted proteins | sample 7062181 | NCBI WGS metagenome assembly JABAOH01 (sample SAMN14538630, study PRJNA623070) | marine sediment metagenome | biome: marine biome [ENVO:00000428]; feature: marine pelagic biome [ENVO:01000023]; material: deep marine sediment [ENVO:00002113]; isolation source: pool of 5 deep marine... | reverse complement strand
GTTCATGTAATCAGAGAATCGGATCCCAAAGTTTGGATCATGCCAAACTACATGGGGACGAGGGAACTTCCCCAAGAGGAACCGCAGGTCGTCTTTGATCATATCGAAATCCAGGGGCTGATACTGTACTTCAGAGTCAATGCAAAAGTTACAGGTATACGGACATCCCAGGCTACCTAGCATGGGGACAATTTTGATAAAGGGTGATTTTCGAAGAGTTTGTTCAATAAATTTCCAGCGCTCACGGACACCGGAGAGGGTTTTGGGATGTTGCTTAGCAGTAATATGAATCCCAATTGGCCGATGCTGTGAGCAGTCAAGCAAAACTTCATGGATCACCGCTTTGTCCGTAAAGCCTAATACATAATCGAAGTATTTTAGTGCATCCTGTGGATAACAACGAGCGTGGGGGCCGCCAAGAACAGTAATAGCACCTTTTGATCTTAATAGGTTGCTTAATGCGTATGCCATTTGTGCCGACTGTGTAAACGCACCTATGAATACGAGATCGACTTTATCTGGCAACTCATCGATGAGATCTTCAAAACCAGTATAACATACAAATTTGATGTCATGCCCTAGTTCTTCGCTCCAGCTAGCTACGACTTGAGGCATGATGCTCATGCCATTGGCATTCATTATTCGAGCATATAAAGATCTTGAGGGAGCTTTGGTAGCAAGATCGATAACTCCAATACGGAGTTTGCGCATAGTATTCCCTTCCATTATTCATAAATAATCATTTTCAATTTTTAAAAGGTAATGTTAAATCCATCGTATCTCAAGCTATCTTCTATTCCAATGCAATTATGGCGATTCTGGTAATTTGGATTGAAGCAGTTCCAATAGACGAAAATCAAGGTCGGCTTCACTCCAGGTGTTCTGAGCTTGCCGGAAATACCTCACTGCCTTGTCCAGTGAACCTTTTTTCTCGTGGGCAAGACCTAATTGGTAGAGCACCTCACCATCGTTTTCATTAAATGACAGAAGAATTGATGCCTCCCGAATCGCTTCTTCAATGAGTCCAGCGGTTAAATATCCCTTTACCAATTCCTTTTTGAAGTAGATGAAATCCCGTGGAGAGGCTTCCACTGCGTTTCGCAAAGCCTCCAGACCCTCGGCGAATTTGTCTTCTGCTAAAAGAATCCAGCCGTGCAAATGATAATAACAGGCGAACGCCTCGGAATCATAATCATAAGGAGTGGGAAGCTCCTGCATAATTCGTAATTCTTGCCGCGCTTTATCAACATTTCTGCTCAAGATTAATGCAACCAGACCCTGTAGCCAATGTGCCCGTATGAACTGGGGATCCAATGCTAATGCCTTCTCGATTTCTTTCTCCACCAAAGATGTATTCTCTTGAATGTAGTAAACCCTACCCTGGAGGATATGACCATAGGGCAACAAGCTATTTGGCACAGCGGTAATATAACGCTTAAAGACAGAAAGTGCCTCTCGCCACTTCCCGATCGCCAGGTAGGTCCAACCGAGATCCCCATAGCTATCATAATAAATAGGATCTTTTTGGATAATCTCGCAATACTGTGCTATTGCTTGTTTGTACTTCCCCCTAAAACTTAGGGCATTTGCTATGCTGTGCAGAGGGTCAGACTTGTCAGGAACTAACGACTGATACTGTTTGAATGCTTCCATAGCCTTCTCAAACTGGCCTAAATAGAGATTGGCGTGACCCAGGCAGTTATACGCCGTTCCCAATTTTCCAGAGAGATTTTCCGGATCGAGGGTGACAATCCTTTTGAATTGCCAAATGGCGCTGTCAAAAGCCTTCTTTCGACGAGAAAGAACGTATCCTAAATCCAAACGCATGTTAATGTCATTAACGTCCAGTTCCAAGTAACGTTCCATGTAATCAATGGCTAAATCCCATTTCTGCTGGGCTCTGTATTCGATGATAACGGACTTGAAAAACTCTTTAGCACCTCTGTCTCGTGAAAACTCCTTTGCTCTTTGGGCATTCACTATTGCTCTTCGTGAATCGCCGATGTAGCTATATAAAATAGCTAGATTGCGGTATGCTTGAACAAAGGTCGAATCGAGAGCCAATGCCTGCTCAAAGTATGCCTCAGATAGAGAGGGATTCTCGGTCCAGATGGAACATCCAAGGGAAAAGAGTTTGTAGGCTTTCATAGAATATGTGGGCAGTTCAGGAAGCTGATCCACATCGCCACGGGGTAGTACCTTTAATTTTGCTTTGATCTTTTTTGATAATTCGCCAATCATCTCAAGAATAGCATCCTGCCCTCTGTGTTGCACATGCTCTGTGAACAGCAAGTCCCTAGTTGTGACGTCAAAAGCCTTAACGTCGATACGAAAAAATTTCCCCATTTGTAAAATGCTGGTTGACATTAGAGTTTGAACCTGCCCCTGGTTACACAAGTCAAAACCTGTGGAAAGGTCGATTGATTCAATGCCCAATTCCTGACACAGATCGCGCATCCGCCCTTTGCTCAGGATTTTCACATGAGGGCTCTGAGCGAGATTGGCGCTCAGAAGTTCTGCAAGAATACCTGTAAGGGCTGGATCACGGTCCTGGGTATGGTTCTCAAAATCCAAAACCATAACGGAGATAGGTCCGATGTCATCCCGAAGCAAAAGAAAGTATGTAAAAGCAAAGGCTACAATCGAAGTGAGCAACACAGCAGTCAGTATAAGTATTGTTTTCCGGAGAGGCCTTCGCAGAGGCTCCCGTTTAGCAAGTTCAATCGGAGATTGTATGCCAAAACCTAAGTGCCACCAAATTTGTTTCATTTCATCTATCATCTCCTGCACAGAGGCATACCTGTCCTCAACCTGCTTCTGTAGGGCTTTGTTTATGATACGTTCGAGTTCCGTCGGAGTGGAGGGATTAATCTGTGTAGGAGGAATGGGTTCTTCATTCACGATAGAGTAGAGAACGGCTGCCTCATATTCACCGCCAAAGGGCTGTTGCCCCGTCAAAAGCTCATATAGGAGGACACCGAAGGACCAGATGTCCGTTCGATGATCGATTTCAAACCTCCTGATCTGTTCAGGCGATATGTAAGACAGCGTACCTCTCGTCATGCCTGTTTTGGTCATCCTCTTTGCCCCAAGTAGTATCGCTAAGCCGAAGTCCAGGATTTTCACCACGCCGTCCTTTGTAACCATGATGTTCGCTGGTTTAATGTCCCGGTGCACAATTCCCTCTGCATGCGCCGTGGTCAAACCTTGAGCAATTTTGATGGCGATGTCAACGGCTTCTTCCACTCTTAGAGGCCCACGCTCAATTTTCTTATTCAACGTCTCGCCATCATAATAAGCCATGCAAATGAACATCTGACCGTCGTCGGTCTCGTCAATCTCATGGATGGTGCAGATATTGGGATGGTCCAGTGCAGATGCTGCTTGCGCCTCGTGAATAAAACGGACCTTTTCCTCTTCACTCTCTAGCGCTTGTGGCGTGAGAAATTTCAAAGCGACGATACGTTTGAGCTTGGTGTCTTCGGCTTTATACACAACACCCATCCCTCCTTCGCCAAGTTTTTCAAGGATTTTGTAATGGGAGATGGTTTTGCCGATCATAATTATATTTCCATTATCAATTATATTCGTACATCTTTTACTACAGAGTCATGAAATTTCTCGGCAGATCTATAGATGGTTTTACTATAAAACAATTTCAAAAACTTAAAAATGAAACTTATTCTAAGATTTCTTGACAATTTATATATCAGTCGTAATATTCGTTTTGGATTATTATAAAATGACTTGATCAATTCATTTTGTATTTTGATTAATTCTTCTCTGGAAAGATTAGATAACTTTTCATTCGCTGCTACAACAATTTCATTTTCATCAAGTAGACCCTTTTTATATGCGTCTTTCCATAAAGGTGAAGGATAAGCATAGTGCAAAATATGCACATTTAAAAAATCTAAAGGCACTTCTTTAAGGAATTTTTTATTTACCTCAAAGTGTTTGTTTTTCTCAATCGGTGCACCAATGATTATATTGCCATATATAATAATACCGACTTTATTAGCAATGGTAATGGCATTTTTTATTTTATCCACAGTAGTTTTTTTATTATAAAAATCCAGAATATCCTGATTTGCACTCTCAATCCCGTATATTATTATGATAACACCTGCCTTTTTTAATTTTTTGTATAAATAATAATCAGCTAAATCAACCCTTCCAACGACGGCTATTTTGAGATTAAACTTATTCTCTATAATCTTATCCATTAACTCAATTACTCTGTCTCTTCGCATAAAGAAATTATCATCATGAAAAATAATATATTCAGCTCGTTCTTCTACTCGCATCTTAATCTCCTGAATAACCTTGTCAATAGATCTTTCTCTGTATTTGATACGTCTAAAAGTACAGAAAGTACATCGAAATGGACAACCTCTGGAAGTTAAAATTGCTACCATAGCATTTACTCTCACGCCATAAAGGTAGCCATAATTCTTGTTTTTAGCCAAATCAAATGAAGGAGATTCAATCAAATCTAGATCTTCAACCATGAGAGTTCCAGGATTTCTTATGAGCTTGCCATTTTTTCTATAACTTAATCCAGGAATGCCATCTAATGATTTATTTGATGAAATAAAATCTAATATCTTAACAATAATTAAATCAGCTTCTCCAAAAACCGTCAGATCTGAGCCTTCAACATGATTCTCGGTCTCATTGCAATAAGGCCCGCCACATATTATAAAAGCATTTTTATTTATACTCTTTATGTCATTTATAATTTTTTTTGTATTCTTTAAAGTTTGTGTAAAACAGCTTATAAGAATAAAATATGCATTTTTCAATATATTAAAATATTGTGCTTCTTCCAGTTTATCAACTGTTAGGTCAACAAAATTTACATTATATCCTGCATTGACTAAAGGGGTCGCCAGATACATTAATCCTAACGGCGCGGTTGGACTCTCGGAGAGTTTCCATTTATCTCCATAAATGTGTTCTCGCAGCGGGGGGAAAAGTAATAAAACTTTATTTCCTCTAGAATTTTTATTACTATCTTTCATATTTTAATATTTTTTTGCAGTTAATGAAAGAGAGAATATATCAATATACTTGATAAAATCATAATTTAGGTCAAATGCAAAATTCATTTAATTTTGACTCTCTCTGTAAATATTGATAAAAAATTCGCTCTTCATTCATACATAATCTCTTAATTTGCTTATGTAATGCGAAATATAAATATCTAAGAAATATCGTTATTATTTTTCCTTTAAAAAATCTTAATGAAATTCGTTTGTTTTTCATTATAGCTTTAATAACATTAACTTCTCGCATCTTGAAATATTTTTTTGATAGTTTATATTTTATAAAACTTAATTGTTTATTACTTAAATATTTTGTTCTTACATTTGCAAAACTTCCATGGTACATTTTGTAATTATCTATATTTGTGAGGAGGCCAGCTTCCAACAATTTATCCCTTATTTCAGTTTTTGGGTAAGGAACTAAGAACTGATTGCCTATAAAATCCACCTTTAACTTTCTAGCAAATTCAAAGGTCTCTTTTATACTTTGATAGTCATCGTTAGGATTTCCAACAATAAGTCCCCCGGAAATAAGGATACTATTTTTCTTTAAAAATTTTACTGCCTGTATACTACGTTCAACAATATCTCCTTTATTCAACTGCTTAAGATTTTCTTTTGAGGCATTTTCTATACCCAAGAATACTAATTTAAATCCTGCTTTAGCAATTTTTTTTGCCAAACTCTCAGAAGAAGATATACCCAATGAACTAGCTTGGATTAAGTAGATTAAGTCATCATGGCCGTTTTTAATTATTTCATCACACAGATGCTCAAAATAGTTAACATCTAAGGTAATATTATCATCGGTAAAAAACATAGCCCTGGCTCCTAATCTTTTAGCATTTTCAAGGTCTCTAGTCACTCTTTGGAATTCATATGTTCTAAATGTTCTTCCATACATGTTTCGAATATTACAAAAATTGCATGACATAAGGCATCCTCTGGAAGATTCAATAACATCAAAAGGTATTCCAAAAAAATTATGTCCCCCCCAAAGCTCTATATTCCTATTTGGTAATTTTATTTGGCTTAGATTTTCTATCTCTCTCTTTTTATTGTGTATAAATTTCCCATCTTTCTTAAAAGACAGGCCAAAAACAGTCTTTAGATCTCGTCCGTCTTCAAGTTTATTCATTGTTTCATTAAAACTTAAGTCAGATTCGCCCCTAAAAATAAGATCAAAATATTCAGAATCTTTACTATCTGCAATCTCTTTGTACAGTAAAGTAGCATGGTAACCACCTAGAGCAATTTTAATGCTTGAATTCAAATTTTTTATCACTTTAGCAATTTTCATAGCGGTGTCATATTGAAAAGTCATTGCGCTTAAACCAACAACATCTGGTCTTGTATTTCTTAAAGACTCTATTATTGCGTTTTTAACATTTTTTCTTTTAAGGACAAGATCAGCGATTTTTACTTTATGTTTCTTATCCAAGTTGCCAGCTATTGATCGCAGCCCAAGATTTGGTGCCATCCCAAAGATAGTAGGATAGCCAGGAGAAACATCTGGCATAGCCATTAAAAGGATATTCATTTTCGCTCCTCATTCCACTTAACTTTTTATCTTACTCAACTCTTCCAAATCCCACTCTAACTCCATTTCCCGGAATAAAACCCGTGCTTTTTCAAGATATCCCTCAGCTTGAATATTACTCAATTGTCGATACTTGCTTTGTTTCTCAAGCAGTCTTTTCCCGACTTCTAGATAGGTGCGGGCAAGTTCGGGTAGGGCGCCCAACTGTTCACCAACTCTAATACTTTTATCAAACCAGGTTAATGCTTTCTTCTGTTTACCTGTAAGCCAGTAGTAGACACCCATCAGTTTGTAAGATTCTGGAATGTCAACGGCAATTTTCCGGGAAATCTTAATCGCCTCTCTAGCTGTTTTGTAAGCTCTCTTTCGGCACCCTAATGACTCTGATATATTGCCGTTCTTAATCATTTCTTCCAATCGGTAAAGATCATAGATTAGTTGACTCAACAAAAAAGTGCTGAGAATATAAGGAGCCAAATTAATTTCAGGTTTAATTTTATTCAGATACTGCAAAGAGTCTTCCGCTTCTTTTATATCTCCCATCATAATTTGTACTCTGGTTTTAAACGAATAAAGTGAAAACATATAAGGTATAAAACCTGTTTTATTGGTAAAATTGATACCGTCTTCTGATATAATAAGTGCTTCATTGAGTTTTCTGAATTTCATCAATATTTGAGTCTTACACCAATAGTAAGCTGCCCAGGAATAATTATTTTCATAAGTATTTGCAATTTCATATAATTTCTGTACAATCTCCTGGGAATCAATAAAATGTCCCTGTTCAATTTTTGAGTAGCCGTGAATTAAAATATAAAGTGAAGCATAAAATAATTCGCCAATTCTCACACTCCGCTTTACTAGATTATCATCACATTCTCCTACATTACTCCAATCGCCTGAGAAAGTATAAAGCAGAACTTCAGATATTTTATAGTAAAGCAGGGATTTTACATCATTCTTATCAACCTTATCCTTGACATACTCTAACACTTTGCTGCTCAAACTGAATGAAATANNTTGACATACTCTAACACTTTGCTGCTCAAACTGAATGAAATACCACCATTCAAAAATGCGGCACTGCTCAGCGAAAGAATTCCAATCCCATTTTCTATTTTTTTTACATCAGAATTAATGAGCTTTTTTAGCCAATAAAACAATTCGATAAACATCTTTCTCGGATCTAAAAAAATTAAACCCGTGTCTTTCTTCCAAAATACATTTATAACTTCGTTGTCCCTTTGGGTGGGAATCCTTATCCTCTTTAATTTTGGAAAGTATAAACCTACAAGAAAACTTAAAAAACCTACAAAAAATTTCAATATTGTAGAAATAAAATGTTTCGGAAATTTTTCCCCGTAGTATGACAGTACTTTAAAGAAATATTCATCAGCTTCAATATAGTGTCCCCTATTAAAAAGTGCGAGTGCAATATTTTTTTCCAGCATTGCAATCTTTTTTGGATCAGCAGTACTACCATACTTTTTGAGATATATATTTAACGCCTCCTTGTAGTAATGTAGTGCCTCACTTGAGGCTGAAGATTTTAGTGCCTCTTCACCAGCCTTAATAAGATATTCATCTGCTTTATCCAGATCCTCACCTAAACTAAAGTGAAAAGCCAGCATACCATAAAACTCATGCAGTCTCTCATAAAAAATTGATTCTATAGAACGGGCTACATTGAGATGCAGTTCTTTTCTCTTTTTTAGTAAGATAGAATTATAGACAGTTTCCTGAGCAAGTGCATGCTTAAATAGATACTCTATTTCTTCCATCCTTACTTGTTCCTTAATGAGCTGAACTCCTTTTAAATAGTCAAGCCTATCATCTATTTCTTCAATAGTTTTTGCCACCTCAGCCAGGATTTTATAAAAGAATTTTCTACCTATAACAGATGCGACTTTAAGCAAAGACCTTGTATCCTTATCCAATTTATCAATCCGGACCATCAGAACTTCATTAATCGTTTCGGGAATGGTCACCGAATCAATTTTTTCAGTGACTTTGAATTTTCCATCCTGAATTTCGATCACACCCTCGTCAACAAAAGATCGCACCACTTCTTCGATAAAAAAAGGATTACCTTCGGCACGATTGGCAATGGTTGTCCTGATTTGGGTAGGTATCTCACTGGCTTTTATCAGATTCCTGATAAGAACGTCACATTGCTTTTCATCCAGTGGTTCTAAATGGATTTCTGAATGAATGGTGCTGTATCTTTCCCTGATTGTCTCCAAAACATGCTCACCCGTCTCTGGATAGTTGGGTCGCATCACATTGATGAAGAGAATGGCATGTTTTTTCGCTAATCGAAACAGCGATTCAAATAATTCAATTGATGACATGTCAGCCCAATGAATGTCATGGATGATGCAAACGACTGGACGTCGTTCAGCGATTTTTATCATCAGTTCTCGCATGTTCTTAAAAATGAGCTTTTCCATTGCCTCACCTTCGATCCCTTTGATCCGCTCCGCATGTTTTCCTGTGAGCTTTATCCCCATTAGCGTAGCAACGAAGGGAAATATTTCCCCTATTTCTTCAGGATAAATGTTCGCAATGGCATGTTCAAGTTTGGTGAGTGACTCTGTTTCACTGTCTTCTTCTTTTATGTTTGCCCAACCTTTTAAAATATCAATAATAGGATGATAACTTAAATTGGTACCAATGGATAATGCTCTGCCCTCAAGTAATGTCACCTTTTTCAGATCATCAACCTTTTTGAGTTCAGCAATGAGCCTGGATTTACCTATTCCTGCTTCACCAATCACACTCACAATCGATCCCTCACCATTGATGACCTTCAGAACGTGAAGTTTCAATTTGTCCAACTCTTCATCTCTGCCAACCATTTCTGAGAAGATCTTCCGCTCTACACCAAACTCAGGTTGGTAAATTTTTGCTGTGGTCGATAAAAGTTCATAAATACGAATAGGCTTTATTTTGCCTTCAATAGTGATGGGCTTTAGTGGCTTATAGTCAAACTCGTTTCTGGTATATCGATAAGTAGATGAACCTACATAAATCTGCCCTTTTGCTGATAAATCCTTCAATTGAGAAGCGAGGGTGACGGTATCGCCAATAACAGTATAGTCTCTTTTTTCATCCGTTCCCACTGCTCCAGCGATCACGGTTCCAGTATCGATTCCAATATGGATATCAAGTGGGATTGACAGATTCTTCCCTTGATTAAATTGATCGAGTTGATTCCGCATTTCTATGGCTGTATTAACCGCTTCTTTGGGAGCCTCCTCAATCGCTGTGGGAACACCAAAAAGAATAGTAACATTGTTTCCCATAATTTTATCTATCTTGCCCGCGTATTTCTCAACGATAGAATCAAACATTTCATAACAGTTGTTCATGATTGAGGCGACCTCTTCAGAATCCAGTCTCTCCAGCATTTCATAATATCCAGAGATTTCAGCAAACATCACAGTTGCCTGTCTACGCTCGGTCTCTTTTTTGATTTCTGGTCTTTGCTTTTCAAAAGCTAAGGCATCTTTTTTCTCTGTTATAAGGACTTTATCGAGATTTTTCAAGTTTTTTAACAGTTGTTGGATCGATGAATATCGATCTTTCCGATCCTTTCGTAAACATTTCAATATTATTTTTTCTAACTCTGCTGGCATATCTTCTCGAATCTCCCTTGGCAGTGGGGGAGATTCATTGAGAATTGAATAAATTATTGCTGCCTCATATTCTTGTATGAATGGTAATTGTGCTATCAACATTTCATAGAGCACAACGCCCAGTGACCAGATATCGGTTCGATAGTCAACCTCTTCTCCGCACGCTTGTTCAGGAGACATATAGGCGATAGTACCCATCATGGTGCTTGTTTTGGTGAGTTTGGTTTGTCCCACCAATTTTGCCAGGCCAAAGTCGAGAATTTTAACTTCACCTCGATCTGTAATCATTATATTAGCCGACTTAATATCACGGTGAATGATGCCTGATTCATGAGCTCTTTCAAGTCCCTGAGCAACTTGTATCGCAACGTCGATTGCCTCATTCACCTTCAAAGGACCGCATTCGATTTTCTTTTTTAACGTTTCCCCTTCATAGTAAGCAATAACGATAAATATCTGTCCCTCTGCTGTTTCTCCGATTTCATAGATGGTACAAATGTTCGGGTGATCTAAAGCTGAGGCAGCCTTCGCTTCCTGAATGAAGCGTTGCTTTTCTTCATCGTCAGCACTAAGATGGAGAGGCAGGAACTTAAGAACAACAAAGCGTCCAAGTTTTAAGTCCTTGGCTTTGTAGACTACGCCCATGCCACCGCTTCCCAGCTTTTTTAATATCTTGTAGTGTGAGATCGTTTTTCCAATCATAGACCACACTCCCAATTAATGGGATCCAGCCATAATTTTTTGAATTAATCTTCAATGAAAATGAAAACAATATAACCAAGCTCCACTAATAATAAGACAAAAACATTGTTACTTTTATCTCAAAAATCTAAAAAAATATAAATATTCATCCTCATGAAATTTCAATGTTGATGTTGGGGACCATTGAGTTTGCATGTTCGGTTTCCGTTCTGTTAGAGAAGCAGGCTAATAAGAAGTTGCTAATCGGGAATTATTAGAAGTAACTCGTTGGGAAAAGGCCCCTTCCTTTTTAAAATAAATTCTTTATATAGATTCTTTATGATTCAAACATTAACGAATTTTAATAATATTTAATTGGTTAAATTTATGAAATTATTAGTAAAAAGTCAAGAAATTTATTTTACTGTATCAAGAATAAAGGTAGTCATTTTTTTAAATAAATAATTATATTTTTTTATACCATTCTGATAAAAATTTAAAAATGCCAATAAATGGAGATGTCAAGAAATATATTTACAATTTGTCCCCTTGATTTTTTAACCAAGATGTCATATATTAAAGAGTACAGTTACAAAGGTTTCATAATAAAATAATGGAGTTGAGCCATGAAGAAATTGTTACTATTTTTGATGGTTATGATGTTCTTCACAAGCCTGGTTCTGGCGAATCCTGCAGATATTCTATATTTTGACAACAAAGAACAGGGCTATTCAGAATCGCCAGATCCCTGGACGACCAGTGCCAGTGCATCTGCTGGTGCCTTTAACGAAGATTGCCATATGATTGCGGGAATCCCTGGTTTAGGCAATTGGAGTCAACGGGCGCAATGGAATCTGATCATTTAAGAAGGCACGTATTATGCTGGCAATTTTTATCTCCCCAGAGTTGGAAGCAGTCGTGACCGGGCAAAGTACACGGTTAATTCCTCTGTGGCTGAATCGATATCGGTCTATATGGATCAGAACTACTATCTATGTTCTGAAGATCCTGATTACTATAACTATTAATAGAATATAGTGGGCATCTTCTATTTTGTTCCCGGAAGCAATAGTTACATTAAGGTTGAAAAGGATACCTTCTGGAGAAGGCTTTATGACTTTGGCCCGATGAACATGGGAGAAGCCAAGTCCTGGAAAACAAAAATTTATAAATTCGGAAATACTGAACTCACTGCCTAAAATACCGCTTCTCAAACGGGTATTTATGTCATTTCCGATCCAACTTTTCCAGATAATCAACTTCTTTAGAAAGCCAAATGACAGACTATAAAAATTTAATCGAACTTCTCAAAGAAAAGAAACTTACAATCTCAACCGCAGAATCCTGCACTGGGGGACTCATTGCTAAATTAATTACTGATGTCCCTGGCTCATCCGAAGTGTTTATTGGTGGCGTTGTATCATACAGTAATGAAATGAAAATGAGATGGTTGGGAGTAAAGCAAACGACCTTGCAGAACTATGGGGCCGTTAGTGAGCCCACAGTCAAAGAAATGTTGAATGGAATTTTACAAGAGACAGGATCGGATCTGGCTGTTGCTGTAAGTGGCATCGCTGGTCCGACTGGAGGAACTTCAAAAAAGCCAGTCGGAACTGTTTATATTGGGGTTGCATTTCATGATCTGCGGATCATTAAAAAGTATTTTTTTAAAAGTTCGCGTCAGGATGTTCGAATAGAAAGTGCTGAAAAGGCGTTGGAGATGATAAAACATATAATTACGAACAATAGTGATTAAAAGCTTGTAGCAGAAATTTATCATCAGTGCTTATTAATGAGTCAAATCTTTGTAAAATGAGCAAAAAGGTTGTTATGCTGAGTCCCATGTTTTTTGCGGGAAGAAGAATCTCCAACGCTAATAGGAGGAGATTCTTCACTCCGCTGACGCTCCGTTCAGTGCCTCATCGATTTGGGAAGGAATACTTGCTTAAAGATATTTCAGAATCCACACAAAAAGATTGAATCAGATCAAAACGATCTTTGAAGAAATTGGGGTGAAAGTACAAATAGGAGGATGAGATGAATGATCGAATTCGTAAATTAAGAGACCAGAGTTTAAAGGCAATAAATCACATTTCTGCTGAAAGAGCGCTACTAGTGACTGAATTCTATAAAAGTGATGTTGCGCAGGAAGTATCCGTTCCTGTTAAAAGAGCGCTGGCTTTCAACTATATCATGAAAAATAAACAAATATGCATCAACGACGGTGAATTAATCGTCGGGGAACGTGGGCCTGCTCCAAAAGCCACACCGACCTATCCAGAGATTTGTCTTCATACGCTGAAAGATTTAGAGATTTTGGATACACGCCCAAAAGTTTCCTTCGAAGTTGATGATGAAACAAGAAATGCATACGAGGAGATTATTATTCCATTCTGGAAGGGGAAAACGAACAGGGAAAGAATATTCAAGGCTATGGATCCAGAGTGGATAGCAGCGTATGAGGCCGGCATTTTTACAGAATTTCAGGAACAGCGCGCTCCAGGGCATACGGTATGCGGTAGTAAAATCTTTAAAAAAGGATTCCTGGATTTAAAGAAGGATATTAAAAAGAGCATTGAGGATCTTGATTTTTATAACGATCCTCATGCTTATGAAAAGCGAGAGGAATTAAAAGCCATGGAGATTTCGGCGGATACACTCATCATGTATGCTGAGCGCCATACTGAAAAATTGACTGAGTTAGCCCAACAAGAAGAAAATCCTGATAGAAAAAAAGAGCTTGAAGAAATGGCCAGAATTTGTAGACAGGTCCCTGCCCACGCTCCCATAACTTTTCACGAGGCATTACAATACTATTGGTTTGTCCATTTAGGCGTTATTACGGAATTAAATCCTTGGGATTCATTTAATCCCGGTAGGTTAGATCAACATATTTATCCTTTTTATAAAGAAGGGATAGCGGATGGAACACTTACAAAAGAACAAGCGATAGAATTATTACAATCCTTCTGGGTAAAATTCAACAATCACCCTTCGCCGCCAAAAGTCGGTGTTACAGCAGAAGAAAGCAATACATATACCGATTTTTCACTCATTAACATTGGTGGATTGAAAGAAGACGGTTCTGATGCAGCCAACGAACTCAGCTTTATCATATTGGATGTAATTGAGGAGATGAGAATCTTACAGCCGAGTTCAATGGTCCAGATCAGCAAGAAAAGCCCTGATAGACTTCTGAAACGGACGATGAAGATTATAAAGACTGGCTTTGGTCAGCCATCTGTTTTTAATACTGACGCCATTATTCAGGAATTAGTAAGACAGGGAAAATCAATTGAGGATGCTAGGAATGGCGGTGCCAGCGGTTGCGTAGAATCTGGCGCATTTGGGACTGAGAGTTATATTTTGACAGGATATTTTAACCTGACAAAAATACTTGAGATCACATTAAATAATGGCATCGATCCAAGAACAGGAACGAAAATCGGCCGTGAAACTGGAGATGTTCGTGAATATGTAACTTTTGATCAATTCATGGAAGCCTATAAAAAACAGGGTAATTATTTCGTCGATATTAAAATTAAAGGAAATAACATTATCGAACGAATTTATGCAGATTACATGCCCGTTCCCTTTCTTTCTTTATTGATCGACGATTGCATTACCAATGGAAAAGACTATAATGCTGGCGGTACGCGATACAATACGAGTTATATTCAGGGAGTTGGCTTGGGCAGTGTGACTGATAATTTAACGTCAATCAAATATAATGTGTTTGAACAAAAAAAAGTTACTATGGATGAGTTGTTGCAGGCACTCCATTGTAATTTTAATGGATATGAGGATTTAAGAAACGATTTTATTGGTCATACACCTAAATATGGCAATGATAATGATTATGCCGATAAAATTGCAGTAAGAGTCTTTGATATTTTTTATGATTCGATCAATGGAAGACCTACCGCGAGGGGCGGAACATATCGCATCAATTTATTACCGACGACATGTCACGTTTATTTTGGCAAAGTGATAAAAGCAATGCCAGATGGGAGAAAAGCCTTTCTGCCGCTTTCGGAGGGGATTTCTCCAGTTCAGGGCGCAGACACGAAGGGTCCTACCGCCGTCTTAAAATCTGCTGCAAAAATAGACCATGTTAGAACAGGAGGAACATTGCTCAATCAAAAATTCACTCCTCAATTCTTTGAAGATGACGAAGCAATTACGAAACTGGCAAAACTTGTAAGAAGCTATTTTCGACTTGACGGACATCATATTCAGTTTAATGTGGTTTCCACAGATACACTAAGAGATGCACAAAAGCACCCAGAGAAATACCGAGATCTAATCGTCAGAGTGGCTGGATACAGTGATTATTTTAACGATCTGGGAGAAGATTTACAAAATGAGATAATTAAAAGAACAGAACATTGTAGTATGTAACAAAAGGATGACCTATGTTTAAGCCAGCGATTTATAAGACAGAAGGATTCATTTTAATGAAAACAATTGTAGAATAATTTTAAGAATTCCAATTAATTTTTTCTCACTCCCTTAAAATTAAAATCAATTTTCAATTTTTGGGATTATTGTATATCCGTCGACAGCTTAAATCTTAAAATTCGATTATTCCCCGTATCCGCAACGTAAACAGTCTTATCAAAAAATGCAATGCCCATTGGGCGGTGGAACTGTTTCTCACCAGAACCAAACTCGCCAAAAGATTCCATTTCTGCGCCTGATGAATTGAATTTAAATAGTCGATGCTTGCCTGCATCGACCACAAAGATATTTCCCAGGTCATCGATGGTCACGTCTTCTGGCTTGTCGAATTTGTTCTGGGCGAAAATATCGGTGGGGCTTACTGATGGATCCAATTTAATAGCAAAGCCATAAACATTGGTGGTGATCCATTGGACTTTATAGAAATTTATCCCAGTCTGACAAAAAATGAAATCAAAAAATTCAGTCGAATAATTAAATTTTCTGATAATCGTAATGCCACTTGGATTAGCTGCTGAAAACATTCCAGTACCATTCGACTCCATGTTGATTGGACCGATGAGGGCATCGGTTGTATCATTTTTCGGAGCGAAATAGTAAATGGCATTATCCTGTATTTCTGTACCATTGACAGTTACATAATACCACTGTTCCAGATTAATAGAACCGCTTTCAGTCCCATGCCATGCAGCCACTGACGAGAATCGTCGTAATGGATGATCTACATCTTCATAAACTTCAATCAGAGTAGCATTTGCGATGTCGTGATGAGCGGTAAATAAATTTATTTTGTAAATCTTGTTGGTATTGTTTACTATTATTAAATTCAATCTGCCATCTTGAGAGATTGAAACCGGTCCTGAGATTGGTTGTGAATATCCAACGATATTGCCAGCTAGGTCAAGCATGACAATTCGATTATTAGCTGAGTCTGTCACATAAATAAATGGCTCATTCCCAACTAAAATATCCGTAGGATGATCGAAATTGTAGCCAGTGGCTAGCTCCCAATTTGGATACTGCTGAATATAGGTCGTGTCGCTTACGCCCGGTAGGATCGATATGTCTGTTGGAACTGGTGGTAAAGGATACTTTTCACCGCAAACAAAAAATAGAACCAATCCACTGATAAACAAGAAAATAATCTTGATTAGAAATATTTTATTTTTCATGATTTTCATAAATTTTTAATTAAAAATTTATTTCGTTACAGGTTGAGTCTGCTCTGTTAATTTCTGTTACAACCAGAGATTTACTAATATCTCAACTTTTACAGCATGCAGACGAGCGCGCTCTTCCACAAATGAAAGTAAATCTAACTCAATTGGCACAGCACATGAGATTTCAAACTCGACATCTGGAGCAGTGGTGTCGAATTACGTAAAGTCATGAGTGTCCCAAAATTCTCTCATCTTCTCTAAGGTTTCTGCCTTAGAAATGCTACTCAACTTATTTTTTTCCATAAGATTTTCACTCCCTAGGGAGTTTTAATTCGCATGATTAGCGAAATTCGCAGTTTAAAACTAATAACTCATCAAAATCGAAAACCGCGTCACGTTTCCCAATCTGCCAAAATCAGAATAAGCAAAGTCAACTGAAAAATCTATGATTTTTAAAGGAATTTTACAACCAAGCCCCAGACTAAATGTTTCCTCATCCACATTCAATTTATATCCACCACGCAGGAAAAAGTATTCCCGCCAGCCATATTCCAATCCCAGATTCACATTCTCAGCGTTATCATTGGGATGGTTTAGCTGAACCGCAGTTGTAATCCGATGCATGTCAGTCTGATATAGCTCAGTAGCAAATCCCACTTTAAAAACAGTGGGCGGCGAGAACGATTGGAAATCAGCTATCTGTACACCGTCCCGATTCATATAACTTCCAGTTGGTTTCACCTGGTTACCAAAATTGGACACACAAACCGCGAAACGGCTTGTCCCAAAGCCAGTCCAATAAAAAGTCCCTAGGTCGATCATGACGCCCTGCATTTTGAACTCAGCAAGGGTCTCCTGAAAATATTTTAAAGTGATTCCAAAACTAAACCGGTCGGTCATTTTTCGTCCATAAGTTAAGCCGATCCCGACATCGCCAAAAGAAAAATAATTACCCGTTCCGAATGGCTGATATTCAGTGGTTTCCTGCATATCATCGGTGTATAACGCAATAACGCTCAGTCCAAGAGAATTGGTGGCATCAAGATGATGAACATAGCCGATGAAATCGTGCTGTATATCAACCAGCCAATTGATGTGAGAAACAAACAGTTGATTATTCTGGAATTCAGCAATCCCAGCAGGATTCCAGTAAAGCGCAGAGGCGTCATTGGCTACAGCAGCAAATGATTCGCCCATTCCAACAGCCCTTGCACCGACACCAATTTTCAAAAATTGAACCGCAGCCGTGCCTGACCGTTGACCGCCCAGGTTTGGAATGAGCTGAGCAAAGCCTTTCTCAAAACAAAACAGCGAAAGGAAACAGAATATTGCTAATAGTGTAATTCGTCTTTTCATAATGACAAAAGAGTTTAGTTTATTTTTTGTTTATTAGTAATGGAGCTTTGGAGTCTTGGATTAATGGATAAGTGCAGAATTTTGTGTCACTCCAACACCCCAATACTCCACTAATCCAGTACCATACTCCCAAACCATCTCAATTTTAACAACTAATGAAAAGTTATGACTTAAAATCTGAGCTTAACACCCAGTTTCACATTCCTCGGATTCAAATACCTCGCTGGATTAAACGGATAAGGCTCTAGCGGTGCCTGAACATCGGGATATAGGGGATCGTTCCAGCCCAATGGCGTTGGATCACCATATTCATAAGCCCTGCCCATTATCGGATTGATCAGGTTTGAATTCTTTTGATTAAACAGGTTCAACACCTCAATAGAAAAGGTCAAATTCATTCCAGTAATTTTAAAATATTTCTCAAAATTTAAATCGACCCACATCCAGTAATGAGCGACTTTGCTATACGGGTTATCAATGTCCGTACGATATTCCGGTCTCAAATCATTGCCGGATTTGATATAATTCCCGGTAAAAAAAGATGGCGTGTAGCGTTTACCGGATTGGGCAAATAGCCTGAGGTTAACGTTCCAATTGCCCGGGATATTAAGCCCAAATATTTTCGGAGGTGTATTTCCCGGGACAAAGAAGTTCAAACTGGCGTTTCCCTGGAATGGACGATCCCATATCAAAAAGCTCTCTGTAATAGGCTTTTCATCCAGGCTGCCCTTTGCCACTAAAAGCGCATCATCAGGTGTGGAACTTTTCCCCGTAGCAATCGCATAAGAAAAACTGAACGAACCAGTGAAAAACTTACCGGCCCGTTTTTTATATTCCACTTCAACTCCCCTGGCTCGGGAATAATCCAGATTCATATAAGTAATGAATGATCTACCTGCCAGTCTTCCTGTTCCTCTGAAAGAAACCGTCGTGGCATAATCAAAAATATCGCGGTAATAAGTTGTTATCGTAAAAACATCGTTTTCAGTAAATTTATGTTTCAGCCCCAATTCGTAGGCAACAGTGGTTTCTGGATTCAGGTTAGGATTTCCAAATTTCTGAAAAGTCGATTTTGAGCTGTATCTTCCCAACTTCGCATAAACAAATTGACGTCGAGGCCACTTGGAAAAATGTCCATAGGAAAAGAATAACATTTGATTGTCTGTTATTGGATGAGAAACGCCAATGCGGGGACTTAACCTGCCTTTCCAGCGATGACCGAATAGGTTATAGGTATCATTCTTATAATTGCTGCGAGTGGCATCTGAAATGGTAACCACCTCAGGATCTTCCACAGCTCTATCCACATATTCCCCCGGGAACCAGTAATCAAAACGGATTCCAAGATTGGCAATTAATCCTCGAAAAGTAATATTGTCCTGAATATACGCAACTCCCAAATTGGGATGAACTCGATAAATATCGTTGTTTAGACCCAATTCACCAAACCAGGGCTTGTAAATATCGATCAATTGCATTTCTTGGTAGGTCATCTCGATGCCAACCTTCATCTTATGTCGATCGCTGAGATGGCTGGAAATATCAAATTTTATGGTATAATCTTCGACATAGTGATCGTGCCAGGTGTGGTAATTGCCGTAATCCCAGAAACCATCTCCCGGGATCACATAAATGGCACTGCTATCGGATGAATAAAAATATTCTACCGGCTGGGTTACAATATCTTTGGGTTCCTGATATTCAGACCAATGTTTACCCTGCCAATCCCATCTTAAATTCGTAAAATATCGGGAAAATTTTATTTCATAAAAGGTCTTTGAATTAATCGTATGCGTCCAGTGTAAGCTGAATAGATTGTTAAGATGGGTAGAAGTATCAAAATTATCCAGATTTTTTTCATATTCATAAGGGTACCCCGGTCCAGGCGGCACATACTCAAGGTTCGTCTGTAATGATTGGGTGTTTTGATTGATGGAAACAGATTGATTGTATGAAGCAATTAATTTATGAGAAGGATCAATCCGCCAGGTCAGTTTATACATGCCAAACCAGTTATTCATCTGTCGCGGGGCAAATCGCTCTCCATAAAAAGTCGAAGAATACAGTTGTTTGGCTGATTTTTTGGTAAAATCATCACTGATAAACATATAACCATTGGTAAAAAAGAAAAATTCGCCGGGAAGTTTTAATCCGATTGCTGGCAGCACATATCGACTTAACAGTTCAGGCCCGTAGAGACTCATTTCTAAAATATCAGTGTTAAAACTGTATGGGCTACTGCTACTGAAGGTTCCTACTATTGGCAAATCTTTATCATAACTGCCAAGATGATCTCTTTTATAGCTTATTGCGCCATGGAAATCTTTGCCGCCCTCTTTAGTTTTCACATCAACCACGCCGGACATCGCCTGCCCGTATTCGGCGTTGAATCCGCCAGTAATAATTTCTACTTCTTTTATCGCATCGGTACTTAACCGGAGTCCAAAACCAGTTCCAGCCAGAGGGTCCTGGACAGAAATGCCATCAAGCAAAAATGCGTTTTCATAAGTTCTGCCACCACGAATATGGATTTCATCATCCGATTTTACCACACCAACTTGAGCAGCAACAATATCTTTAACATTCTTGAGCGTTGTCTTTTCCAATTCTGTGCTGGTCACAGTGCGACGGGTGGCGGTTTCATCGATATTAAATAGAGGACGTTCTCCAATAACCGTGACTTCCTGTCCTAATGCCAGAACGGTGGAGATTAATTCGACAGTCAATTCACTGGTCTGTCCCGCAACGACCTTAACGCCTGTCTTTTGCACCATTGTATAACCAATCATGGAAATTTGAAGCGTATAGTCACCAGGATTGATGCTGGGAATGACAAAGTTTCCTTCCATATCCGTGGCAGCACCATAGTAAGTACCTTTGACAAGCACGTTGACGCCAGGCAAACCAGCTTTGGTTTCTGAATCAATGATGCGTCCTTTTATGGTGCCTTTTGCCTGAGCCCAAATTATATTTGTTATGCAAAAGAAAGCAAGGTAAATTATTAAGAGAAAAAACAAAGGTTTAGTTTTATGTCTCATTTTTTGTTTGACCAGTTTTGACTAATTTTTGAAACAATATTTTGTTTAGTTAAATCACGATATTAGTATTACTCAGAAATCTCTTTCCCATTCATCCCTCAACTTTTGACATTCAAGATCAATTTCTTAGACAGTCATATTCAGCTTAGCTGCTCCCCGGGATTTTGTCGGATCAAAAGCATTTTTTTTGGATCTTTGACATAAAGTAGGACAATAATTTCTACCTCTTCTTGCGCTTGGAATTCAGCAGGCAAATCAATTGTGATCCTGCCGTTTAGTTGGTGTTGTATAATTCTCAATGCCTCTATAATTAAAATCCTAATTTTTTTCTCCACTTAGATACAAATGTATGTTCTTCGAGAAGTCTTTTGGACCTTCTATCTTAATACTTCTTAATTTTGACATGAAACTTTGCTTCTTCTTATTTTCTTGATTTTCAAAGTCCTTAATTAACCTGTAAAGCTCTGTTAAATACTCCTCTTGAACTTTGTCAATCTAATTTTTTATCAACTCCTTGGTAGTCATTTTTTTACCCTTATTTTTAAATGAGTATCTAATGATTAAAATCAATTATGGCAATCCAAACTCATCCTTCAAAATTATCGCCAATAACTTTTTAGCATTTTTATTCCCGTTTAATTGATGAAACGGTACATCAAAGAAATAAAATGAATTTTCAGCATTCACCACGGCGATCACAGGCTGTCCTGACCACAAAGCAGGATTTTCTTCCAATCGATAAACCTCATGTGCACTTAATTTAGGTATCAGTTCTTTCACAAAAGGAATCCACTTACTCGCTTTTAATTTGGGAAACGCTGATTTACTGGCACCCGGTTCTAATATTGTGCCAGGAAAAACATCAAACGATTTCTTATTTAAACTATCGACAGGTGAAAATTCAAGCGGATCACCCTGTTGAGAGAAGAATTCTTTAAATTGTGTGGAAAATAATATCTTCTTATTTGGGACTTTCACATACCTGGGAATAACGATTTGCGCTTCTTCAAAATGGGGATTGGAATCGGTGTACCAGAGAATCCGATCAAATAACAGCATGGTTGCGGCGAACATATCGACTGATGTCGGCATCAGGTCATATTTATTGTCTTTGTCTCGATTGAGTTTAATATTCCAGATGGAATAATCCAATCCCAGGCTATCTAGAGTCTTTAGATAAATCGCTTCTTCTTGATCGACTACTTCAAAATCGTCGATGATTAAAATTTTTCCTTTCGGTTTTCTAACATGCCAGATTTGTAATTCTTTTTTCGGCATCCGAATGATTTGACTGGGAACGCCTGCAATATCCCTTGCCCTCAAGTAGAAAACATGATCGGAATTACTTAGCTCGTCGGGAATTTTCATATTGACAAAAGCACTCTCAGCTGAAATGGATCGCCAATTGCTAGTTGTGTCATCAAGCAAGTATTCATAATGGGAGATAGTCTCATCTCCATCTAAATCGGTTCCTTTCCAGTAAAATGAGGCAACCGTAAAGGTGGTTTCTGGTATTTCGGTTCCGACGATAAATTCAACTTCTGGTCGGCTGTTCGCCACAGGGAAAGTTTGCGTCGCTGGTGTGGGATCAACCAGCCCCTGGTCATCCACAGCACTGATACGAAAAGTATAGATCGTGTCCAATTCCATAAATTTCAAGGAGAAAGTGTCACCATTGATTGAAGTTGTATCCCATGAACCTAAAGGATCCGATTGATGATATTCAATTGGAACCGCAGCATTGATGTCCCAGGTATACAGAAACTTCACCACTTTTCCATCAGGATCATCACCCCACCAATGTAGCACTTGACGGCTCGTTGTCGTTGCCAGAGAACTATCGGGATAAAATGTCAGGTAAGTTGCTGGTGGCTGATTGGGTAAAGGATTGTCAGTCATCTTTTTGCCGCAGTATAAAGATAAAATTGCCAGCAACATCAAAAAAATTGTAATTGGCTTTTTCATTTCTGTCTTTAATTTAAGTTCTGACTAATAAACTTCTTTATAGAACGGTGATAACTTGGATGACACGCCTGCCTACCGCAAGCAGAAATTTTCACAGATTATTTCACAAGAGTGACATGTGAGACGGCAGACGTGAGACGATAGAAATATTACGTTTCACGTCTCACGTTTGACGTTTGCAAAATAAAATCCATGTAAGATCAGTGTAATCAGTGTCATCCGTGTTCAATAAAATATTTCAAAAACTCTTATCTCAACAAAATCATCTTATTCGTCTTAATAAAATGACTCGATTTCAATGTATAGAAATACAAACCACTGGCAACAATCTGACCGCTGTTATTTAGACCTTCCCATTTAACAACATGTTGTCCGGCATTTTTTACTTCGTTTACCAGCGTCTTGATCTTTTGTCCCAATATATTGTAGACAGTCAATTCAACCAATCCATTTTTAGCAATGCTGTAGTAAATCGTTGTGGATGGATTAAAAGGATTGGGATAGTTCTGTTTTAAATCATAACTGAGTTCGAAAAGATTATTTCTATTTTTCACACTCGCTGGCAGATGACCAATAACATCTTCTGCACCTCTTGGAAGCAATTTGTAATTATAAAAAGAAAACCAGCCAATTCCGATCATCTTCTCGATTTTATCGTTCAACGCAAATGTGGAATCATAATTTCCACTATAAGTCCCATTATCATCAACACGGTACCCCCCGCTTCCATCATCGATCTCAATTTCACCATAATTGCCCGGAGTGTCAGGGAAAGGATCGCTGACGATCAGATTATTGAACTCCAACAACATACCTTCATAGCTTTCGGCTTCAGGACTACCGGTGGTCGCTTGACCCGTCGTTAAATTTAAAGGTTCTATACTATAACCAGTACCCAATGAATCATAATCAGTTACAAAATTTAATCTGGTTAAATTATAACTTTCTTCCACGGTACCTGTAACTTGAACCAAATCTCCACGTTGAGGCAAATGAGCCGCATCGTTGATCCAGATTCCACTCCATGGATCTTGGCTGTCTTGAATGACATAATCCCCCAGTATGTCATCAGGAGAAGCGGTTACCACTCCAGAAACAGTAATTTCTAAACCGAGATAAGCTGAATTTCCCTCACTAAATGGTGTCCATTGAAGGTCTTTAATCGTCAAACCAGCGTCCCTAACAGTATAAAAATATCGACTGGTAGAGGTATCACCAGGCATCATGGACCAATCATTATCATTATCAGTTGCTTTGATAAAATATTGAACCATTGTACCATCAGGTTGTTTAGGAATTGCATGGGTGTAAATCGAATCGCTGGTGCTCATATTGCCAAGCTGCCAGGGCCCGTCGCCAATTTTATAATGAAGTCGAGCGTTATCAACCGTGCCGTTTAAATCTCGAATTTTAGCCGAAACTACCACATCGTCATTAGATTTAGGTGCCGCTGGTTCACGGGTAACATCAGAAATCATAGGTGGATTGGTTAGTATCTTTATATCAGCAGATGATCTGGGACCGATTTCGAATCCAGTACCATTAGGATTATTTTTAATATGACCAATGATGTCAATATTGGTACCATTTGGTGGCCATGAGTATGTCCCCATATCGAGACTATCATACAATCCAAGAGACCAATCATCAACAATTAATTGACCCGTGACATCAGCAATGAGCATTTGATCTCCAGGCATGTCATTATTTATAATCGTTGCATTTTTAATAACGACAAGAGTGTTTTCATGTTTTTCACCAACATCCAGAGCCAGATCAGCACAGGTCACCTCCATCGGTTCCGGAAGAGCATACCCAAATCCTAACAATTCTACAGGTACTGGCGGATTATCCAATAAAAATATCTCCGTATGTGAAGGGGCAGCTCCATAGGTAAATTCATCGACTACGCCAGTAAATCGTACTTTATACCCTACTTTCAATGCAGAAAAGTTTGTCCCTTCCTGCATTGTATCTTCCTGAACAACCTGAAGTGCATTCCATGGACCACCATTTTCATCGACTATAATTCCAGACCAACGAGCACCAATCCACAAAGACCGTGGTCCTGTTGCCATAATACCTTCTACGATTACAGTATCACCAAGGAAAGGTGAATCGTCCTGTCCAACTGCTAAAGATTCGGGGGGTACATACTGGAGATCATAAATGGTGACGGTATCATAAGAAGCAATCTGTTGAGCTGATACTCCAGTAGCTAAGATAAAGAGAAATAATAAGGTAATTAGTAACAATGTTTTTTTCATTGGTTCCTCCTAAATTTGTATTGACTGTTTTTTCTGAGAGAAATATTTTGTTATGCATTAGTTTTAAAACTTATAAGTTACAATTGGAATAATTGAATATTTGAACAACAATAAGCGATAAATCTTAAACTTTAAAAATAAATTATTCCATCATTCCACTTCAGTTTGTTATCGAATTAGTAGATTCATTAACCTATTTAATTAACAAAAATTTTCCGGTCTGAATTTCTCCATTATCCAAATCTTCAACAGTAAATAAATATAACCCAGTTGCAATTGCCTGATCATCTTTTGTGACCAGATCCCAGGCATGTTCGCCACCGGCAAATACCGTTTCTCCACGAGCGAATTTCTGATACCATTGGATATCAGTTCCATTATAATTTGTGCTTGTATGGTTGAATTTATCCACTAAATCTCCTGCCAGGGTAAAAATTCTCACCTCGCAATTCGGTGGTAAATGATAAAAATAAATTTTTCGGTCCCGCTCTAACGTTCCATCCCACGCAGCGTAGGCACGATAAGGATTGGGATAAACACCTACCTTTAACTTTTGTTTCTCATCTTCGATTGCAGGTGTTCCTGGCGTTGCGCTCACAACGTTTACCAAAAAACTGCTTTCAAGGCTTTCCAGCTTGTTGGCAGGATCACCACGATCATAAGCCGTTACCGCATAAGCATACTGCCAGCCATTTAATAATTTATCGTTCACAAAACAGTAATGATAAAAGATTGTATCTCCGTCAACGATTTCGTCCTCAAAGTAAACAAGAGAATCTCCTGGTAAACGTACAAATTTAAATCCATTATCATAACCGATACCATTAATAGAATCAAAGTCGGCAATCAGCGTGAGTGAACTTAATAAATCCCTCCCAGGCAAGTCTTCACCCAAACGTGACCGATATATCCGATAGCCTTCAAAATCTTTGTCACCAGTAATTAAATCTCGGGATTTTTCAGAATTGTTCGCCCAGTAGATGGTCACCTTTTTATTCCCGGGCACGACATGAAATTTTGGTGGCGAAGGTGGAGTAGGCAGCACATAACGTGTTAATTTTCCATCTCCATCAATGTCTTCATCTAAATCAAGTGATCCATTGCCATTTAAATCCTCACCTGGATCGAGAACTCCATTACCGTTTAGATCTTCAGATGGATCCAGTATCCCATTGGCATTTCTATCTTCACCGTTGTAAGCTGTCTGTGCCCATCCAGCATTGATGTAAAAGTAAAACTTACTTTCTTCGGTATCCTCTGTTGTGGGATCCAAGGCATATTTGGCACCACAGATAACTGCCATGGCAACATTGATTGAAGAATCTGGATCGAATCGTCCGAATGGACCTGTGGTGATTAGGGTCATATAATTTCCGGGGGTCGATTTTAAAACTTCTACGCCAGCAGGCGGTAAACCATGTGCCATCTTTTCGTATCGAGCAATATCGTCTGGCGGAGAAAAAAATGTTGGATTATCCGTGTTTCGGAACAACCAGGCATTGTAATTACTACTTAGCTTATAAGTCATATCGTCTGCTTGAGGCATTGCGCCTAACACTTTCAAACCGACATAAAGTCCTGGATCAGTAAAACCGGGATCACCATCATAATCATAAGCATAAGCCATTCGTAAAGAATCATTATAACCATTACCTACATGTTGGTAAAATGGACTTCCAATTCTTGGTGGAGTGATATTGGTATTTCTAATCACTAAATCTGCCCAAATACCAACATACACATTAAAAAATGTATCGCTGCTGACGTTAGTAATGGTGTAATTAAGAATTACAAAATCATCGGCAAAAGGATAATTCCAGGCATAGCTCTCCTGATGGACGACAATTCCCATTGGCGTATGGTTCGGGATACGCGCATTCTGTAATTCAGGGATATAGATATTGGTATCAGTATAGTCACAAATAAAATCCTGATGGCTGACAGCTTGTGGATGATAAAAAGGAGAATTCACCAAAGAAGATCGTTCTTTTACCAGATCGTTAGGATCAGCGGAATTGGTGAACTCAAATCCTGATGCAATATCAATCAAAAAAGGAATATCCATCGCACCAGTGGTCGCCATGATTGTGCCATCATCTCGAATTCCACCAACCCACAGTCCACCATCAAACATATGCTCAATTCCCGATCCTTTGGGATATTCACACGATGGTTGATCTTCTGGAGTTTGAATGACAAATCCATCGCCGATCGTACCAAAATTGGTGATCGTTAGCCCAATATTTCCAATGGTGGTGTATTTGGTGTTGTCGTCGATTGAGGATTTGAATATGGGTTTTTTAGGGTAATCATCAGATTGGGCTGAAAGCAACATAGAAAGTAAAAATAGAATCAATAAAATTAAAGAAAGTGTTTTAATTCTCATAACTTACCAAATTAAATAGTTGAGAACTTTGTTTGTAAATTATAAAATAAAGATTGGCAAATTTAAACCAATTTGTCAAGCTCAAAATTATTCTTTTATAATATTTATTAATTTCCAATTACTTAAAAATATCAAGAAAAAATGTAATTTTGTTAATCTATTTTACTTCTACCAAGATATTGAGCAAGTCGATCCATACCAATAGCAATGTTTTCCAAAGAATTGGCATAAGAGAATCTTAAAAATCCTTCTCCATTCGTTCCAAAGTCAATTCCTGGTGTGACCGCGACTTTAGCATTTTCCAACAATTCAAAGGCAAAATCGTATGAATCCGAACTGAACTTTTTAGCATTGGCAAAGACATAAAAAGCACCAGTAGGCTCCACAGAAATTTTAAACCCGATCTCTCGGAGACGTTTAATTATATATTTTCTTCTCTGATCATAAGTCGTAACCATTTCGGCGATTTCAGGATGTTCCTCAGTTAATGCAGCTACTCCAGCCCATTGCACAAAAGCATTCGGCGAAATAAAAAAGTTTTGTTGTAATTTCTGAATGGGACGAACCAGATCAGGTGGTACAATTAAATATCCCAGGCGCCAACCGGTCATAGCAAACAGTTTGGAAAAACCATTGAGCACGATCGCATGAGAAGTAAATTCAAGAATAGAATGCGCCCGATCACCATAGACCAATCCATGATAGATTTCATCTGAAATAACTATCGGTCCTAAAAAAGCGATCTGTTCCATTACCTTCGGAGATAAAAGATTCCCTGTCGGGTTTGAAGGGGAGTTGATCATGATCGCTTTGGTATTCGATGTTATTTTGGTCTTAATTTTCTCGGGTTGATATTGAAAACCATCGTCTTCATAAACATTAACACAATTGACATGAGTTTTTAAATAACTAATAAAATTTTTATAGCAGGCATAGCTGGGATTGGCGCAGATAACTTCATTGCCAGGATTTAAGATTACAGATAAAGCCAATAACAATCCAGGAGAAGTGCCAGAAGTGACAATAACATGGTCAGCCGATACGCGGATGTTATAATTTTTAGAATAATATTGAGCAATTGCTTCTCGCAATGGGAAGATGCCAAGACTGTGGGTATAGTGAGTTTCGCCGCGCTCTAAAGCCGCTTTACCAGCTTCCTTAATTCCTTTAGGTGTATCAAAATCAGGTTCTCCGACTTCAAGATGGATAATATGCTCCCCATTTCGTTCCATCTGTTGCGCTCGTTCAAGTACCTCCATGACAATAAAAGGCGAAATGTTTTGAGCACAATTGGAAATCATCTGTTTACTATCTCCTTTTGATTATCTATTTGATAAAATTATGATCTTTATTTTTTCCATTCTAATTAGATTCATGTTAAAAATCGTTTACATAATAATATCCATTATTAACCACACTAAAAACTTTTCCTTGTAATTCCTGACCATCAAATGGTGTATTTCTCGATCTTGATTTAAATTTGGTTTTATCGACCGTCCAATTAGCTGCGGGATCGATAATTGTCAAATTAGCCATTTCCCCTGTTTTAATTTTTGGCTCAGGGAGTCCAAGAATTCGATATGGATTCAGACATAACTTTTCAACAACCTGATTCCAGGTTAGTATTCCTGGTTTGATCAATTGCTTACTTATCAAGCCCAACGCGGTTTCTAAACCGATAATTCCAAATGGAGCAGCGACAAATTCAACTTCCTTCTCTTCGACCGAATGAGGTGCATGGTCTGTGGCAATCGCGTCAATCGTTCCATCCTCCAATCCTTCGATTACTGCTTGGGCATGTTCCTCGCTGCGTAAAGGTGGATTCATCTTAAAATTAGCGTCAAAGGAATTAATGGTTTCATCAGTCAAAGTAAAATGATGCGGTGTCGCCTCGGCAGTCACAGCGATGCCTTTCTCTTTAGCGCGTCGAACTAATTCTACTGCACCTTTTGTTGAAATATGAGCGATATGAATTCTACTTTTAGTATATTCTGCCAGCATGATATTTCTGGCAACGACCACATCTTCTGCAATGGTGGGGATGCCTGGTATGCCGAGATTAGTAGAAACAAAACCCTCGTGCATGGCACCATCTTCAGTGAGAGCTGCATCTTCACAGTGCTCGATAATCGGGACATCGAACATTCGGGCATATTCCAGCGCCCTTCTTAGAACCAGGCTGTTCGCTACTGATTTTCCATCATCAGAAAATGCCACCACACCAGCATCTACCAATTCCGCCATTTCAACCAACTCGTCCCCCTTTTGCCCTCGTGTAATTGCTGCTACCGGAAAAACAGAAACCAGATGATTTTTCATCTCATCAAAAATAAACTCAATAATTTCTCTGTTGTCGGTCGCTGGTTGAGTATTGGGCATGGTACAGACGGCAGTATATCCACCAGCCATAGCGGCCTGAGCCCCACTCAAAAGCGTCTCCTCATCCTCTCTACCCGGTTCACGAAAATGAACATGTAAATCCAGAAAGCCAGGAAAAACCATTTTTTCTTTTAAATCGAACGTCATGCCACTAAATTCAGGAGAAATTGTTAGTTCAGGTTTTATTTCTGCTATTTTTCCATCAGAGATTAATAGATCACATAAACTATTGTCTTTAGTCGATCCATCAATAATTTTCCCATTCCGAAACAGGATCTTCTGGGCTAGTTTAATTCCTGACCTTCCTGTGCTACTCCTGTAAGCTTGACTTTTAGTGAGTTTTTCTCTCATAAAATTCTAAGACCTGATTTTTGAATTTATATTTTTCGATATGATAACTTGAAATTTCACCTCGAGTTTGTCTTTACCACACGACTTTCACTCTACTCATTGCGCTCCACGCCTTACGCTAATCATTATTAATACCATAAATCCGCTTGATACAATAATTAAAAGGCTTGGAAGACATGCTTCGCTAAGTTTTTAGTTATTTCTCAATCTCTCCACTTAATAGATAAAGTATAGCCATTCGTACCGCAACGCCATTTGTTACTTGATTCAGGATCACAGAAAATTCACTATCATCAGCCAAATCACTATCCAGTTCGATACCGCGGTTTATGGGACCGGGGTGCATAATTGTTATTTTTTTCCCTATTTTTTCTAACCGCTCTCTGGTAATACCAAAATAGTTATGATATTCCCGCAACGACGGGAAGTAGTTTTGGGTCTGTCTTTCCAGTTGGATTCTAAGTACCATTAAAACATCAGCCCAAGCGATGGCCTGATCAATATTATAGAAAATTTTCAAGTTCCATTTTTCAGCTTCAATTGGAATGAGAGGTGAAGGTCCGCACAGAGCCACTTCCGCACCTATGGTTGTAAGTCCAAAAATATTCGACCTGGCCACGCGAGAATGAAGAATATCTCCAACGATTACCACCCGCAAATTTTCTAGATCCTTATAAATCTCACGGAGTGTCATCATATCCAGCAGCGCTTGGGTTGGATGCTCATGACAGCCATCACCAGCATTGATAACAGAGCCTTTGATCCAATGGGTTAGAAAATGCGGAGCGCCAGCAGCCGAATGCCTGATCACAACCATATCAACTTTCATAGCTTCAATGTTTTGGGCGGTATCTCTTAAACTTTCACCTTTTTTGACAGAAGAGTTGCTGACAGAAAAATTAATGGTATCAGCAGATAATCTTTTCTCAGCGAGTTCAAAAGAAATGCGAGTACGAGTGGAAGCCTCATAGAAGAGATTGACAACTGTTTTTCCTCGCAGTGTTGGAACTTTGGGAATAGGACGTTCCAACACTTCTTTAAAGGACTCTGCAGTATCTAGAATTACATTGATTTCTTCTGCAGAAACTCCTTCAAGACCTAATAAATGATTGCGTTTAAAAACCACGTTGCTTATTTTGTTTTACCTCATAAATTAAGTTCCTTATTCGCTCCAGAAGGACTTTCAACCAATAACACACAATCCTCATTATCAACCTCTCGCATTTTTACCTGGACTTCTTCCCCAATAGAGGTTGGTATGTTTTTGCCGACAAAATCTGGTTTAATCGGAAGTTCTCGATGACCACGATCTACAAGCACAGCCAGTTGAATCCTGGCTGGTCGACCAAAAGACATTAACGCTTCCAGCGCTGCTCTTGTTGTTCTTCCAGTATAAAGAACATCGTCGATTAAAACGACATTTTTATCATATAGATCAAAAGGAATGTCAGTTTGATGTACTACTGGTTGTTTTAACCGTTCACGAAAATCATCTCGGTACATGGTAATGTCTAAAATTCCTAAAGGAATATGTTTACCTTCGATCTTCGCGATTTCATCAAGAATCCTTTGGGCTAAATAAATCCCTCTGGTACGAATGCCGACAATTACTAAATTTTCAGCCCCCCGATTCCTTTCAAGGATTTCATGCGCCAGCCGAATCGTCGTTCTTTTCAAGCCAATTTCATCAATAATCTTTGCTTTTATCTTTCTTTTCATTTTAATTCCAACTTTTGGGAGTGAGAAAATAAATTATCATTTTTAGAATTACTCTTGCATTGTTTTTATTAAGATTAGAGTATAATAAAACTCCATATTGGTTATTCCCACATCCTTTAAACATAAAAAAAGCCTTCTCCAGGGCGCATGAATGCATTCAGGGGATGAGAAAAAATTAATTATCATTTTTAGAATCATTCTTTATTTGTTTCTCTTAAGATTAGGATAAAACAAAATTCCATATTATTTATTCTCACTCCCTTAAATCCAAGGGCTTCTTACCTACATCTCAGGATCGGTTTAAAGGGGTATTATTTTTTTGATTTAATATAACATTTTTTTATTAATTGTCAAGAAAAATCATATAAGCCTAATTGAAATTACAAAAATGAAATGCACACAAATTTACATGGTTTGCTAACGAAGTCGATGTTTAATACATGCATTGCAATTAACAATTTTTTAAGAAAAAATTATTATTATTATTTGAGCAAATAATTTCTTTAAAATCAAAAGATTGACAAGTATCAATAAGTTTATAAATTCGGATTATTCTTATAATTAAATTATGATGAGTTTAAATATTAAGGTTTTTGAAATAGAAATTATAATTTATTTTGCAGTTTATTTGATTTTTTTTACTATCTTCGTATTGGTTGATTTTAAATATTTTTTGTTTAAATTAAAAAAAAATATTGATATTCAATTTTAAATTTGTATATTGTATGATATATTTTAATGTTAGTTCTATCTTAATAATGAAACTAATACCTATTTAAGTAAGTTAAAGATATGTTATTTAATTCCAGTAAAATTATAACTATTTTTAACTCAATTACGCAATCAATGAAATACTGTAATCTATCGTAAATGGATTTAAGCGTTAACTGAGCAACTTACAGAATAAAATTCTGAAAGTTAAAAATAAAGAATCTTAAACAGCAATTAGCAGAATAACATCTTTTTATCTTAGGCTACCTGACCGATGTGCGCTTCAGTTTTCAGCTTGTCTGAAACGCTGGTTTTAGCATAAACTTAATTAGTTATTTCTTAAAAAATTTAATTAACTTTATTCGGGTCAAAAAGGTGTTGATAATTTGGTTGGGGGTGTTGTGTTGTAGAACTTTTAGAGAAAACATTGCCCTTTAATAATTTCTTCTCACTTTTTCTCTATAATGTCCCTCCAATCGTCAGCATCTATTTAAACTATCCTTATTTTTATTCTTTTAAATCGTGACATGATATCTAGCTGTTGTAGATTGATTAAAAAAGCTTTATAAAATTTTTAATTTTCTTAATAAAATTTAGGAGGGAATTTATATGATGACCAATGAAGAAGATAAACAGGTTATTGAAAAGAAAATTGATAAACTTAAAAAACGAATCGTTCATCTCAATAAAGCGATTTCACTTCAGGCAAACAAGATTGCAGATACAAATACTCTTATGGTGATTAGTCGAGATGAAAATATTTTGCTTGACCGAATTCAAAAAAAGAAAAAAGCAATCGAGGAATTGGCGGAACTTAGACGGGAACTTATTATTCCAGGGACTTATAGTATTCCAGAGGTAGAGGTTTAACAATTCGGACAAAATTTTTCTCTGAATCACCCGTTCGATAAATTGTTGAGAATTGAAACTACACGTTGGGAAGGAAAACAAAGGCTAAACTCAAGCTACATTAGGTTGATTCATTCTCGATAGGGATGCATTGTGTTCATTGGTGTATATCTTAAGTTTATTTTTTTTCAGGCATACATATTTAAGCGCGAGAGTGTATTTTTATTATTTCTATTTTCCTTTAGTTTTCTTTACAAGCCGAACTTGCATACCTCCTTTGGTGTAAACAAAATTGACCTGATCCATAAGCGCCCGGACAATAAAAATACCCCGTCCACTTTCTTTAAGTAGATTTTCCGGTTCCAATGGATTGGCGATATCATTTTCATTAAAACCCTTTCCTTCATCCTGGATTACCACAGTAATCGAGTCATTTTTATATTCAAAATCGATAGTTACATTTTTATTTTTATCATTTTTATTTCCGTGTACAATTGCGTTTCCCACAATTTCTGTTACCGCAATAGCCAGACTATCCTTCTCCTCATCCAAAAAACGCATATAATCAGCAATCATCTCTGTGACTTTTTCTACCTGATGGACTTTATTTAAGTCACTCTTAATTATCATTCGATATGAAGTTCGATTTTCTAGATTCAAAAGTCTCTCCTTAAAAATACAATTAATTATACCAGGTTAAACTAACATCAAAATGGTTAATAAAACGGCGTTCTACTGAACGCATGGTGACGATACGTCTCATACCTTCAAAACTAAAATTCATTTTTTGATGAGGTCGATAAATCAATTTTAATGTTGGGCCAAAACTAACCAAATTTCCACTGCGTCCACTCAATCCTATGGGAAATGGTAAATAACTTTGCTGTTTCTCGATTCGTTTTAAAAATAAAATTCCTGGAGCAAGAGTCATATGTTCCTTAATTCGATAATTTATACTAATTCGCAGCCAATGATTCTCACGACTGCTCTGTAAATATTCTGTCCATCGATCCCAATCTAATTTTCCATTCTCTTCTATTTCTAGTTTATGATTAAAAAAAATATCTGTTCGATGAGTCAGTTGTACATATACTTGCTGTGTAAAGGAAAATCTCCGAAAAACGTGACTTTTCAAATCAGTTGCTGATAATCCAAAATCATAATCATAATCAATATAATTTGCTAAAACTTCAAGATGATGTTCAATAGAGATTTTCTCATTTGGCTGGTAAATGATCTGAGGGAAAATGCGAAAAATACGCATCCAGTTATTATTCGCACTGCGTTCACCAAAAATATAGACAAGGTGATATAGATTCACACTCCCATTTGAGACGAGTCGTAAATAAGGACTGAAATGGTGAATTTCAGAAATATTTATATTTAAGCGAAGTTCATCACGATCGTCCATGTTATTGTCCGGGGTATCATATCGATAGCGACTAATGGATCCGTTCAACTGTAATGTATCTGATTTAAAAAGGTAAAAAGTGCCCCGAGTTGAAAAGGTTAATCTTGAACTTTGATAATCAGGTGAAATATAATAAAAATATTTCGAAAAGCGTTTTGTCTTTAATGAATCAGGAACATCATTTTTCTGATTATCGGTTTCATAATTGAGTGCCAAATTCAGCATCATATAAGGACGTTGAAATATTACTGTCATTTCATTCTCTGAATGAAAATCCTTTTTTGACCGAGCTTCAACTGTTGCTTCTTCATCATAATCATATTTGCCTACACTCGTTTGCCGACTATTGATTAAATTTCTAAAGCGGAACTGAAGGCCAGTCTGAGATCCGTAAATCAAATAATGTTGTAACCCTCGATTTTCCTCCTCTAAACTTTCAATATATACTTCGCCTGTATCTATTAGATCATAATTATCGCGTCTTTTTTTGGTCCAAAAAACAGATAGTGAATCTACCGTATTTGCTTGAAAATACTTTTTTACATGATATTGTAATTCAAAATCGTTGTTTTTTCGAATCGAATATTTATCCCCTCTATTCAAAAAATAAAATTGATTATCATAATCTTTTATCGTAATCGGATTGGTTTTTAAATTAACGTGATATGTCATTCCTCTATCGATACGAGTGAGCCGATCATCGTATTTATAGCCTAAATCCGATTCGAATTGAATTTGGGGCATAGGTTGTAGTCTTAAACCAAAGGTGACCCAATTCGTATTGATATCGCTAACCAATCCGGATAACCGGTCAGAAAAACGGTAAGCCGATCCTGAAATTCTCACACCCCAAAAAAGTGAATATGGCCTGAATAAATTAAAACTTAATCGCTGATCATCTCTCCATTTATGATCTTCTCTGCTAAGACGGATTAGTGACGAATTAAAATTTTCACCGACTTCAATCAATCCCTTTCCGAAAATAGCTCGATGATAATGAATATGAGATAACCATTGATATGAATTCAGGTTTTGTTGAAAACCAATCTTATACAAAAACGGACTATTTTGGTTATCTGAGGCCCATAAAAAGAAGGGCCATATTAGAATTAAAAAAAATATGAAATAGATTTTATAACCCATCAACTTTCTCAGGACTTGCAGCTATCTTTTTTTTATCAGAGTAGTCAGTGGAGAGAGCATTTTTACTGTCGACTTCTTCTCTCTTCTGCTTTTTAATATATCTACTACTTGGAACAATTGCTCCTCCTGAAATGACAAGCTTAAGGGCTTCTTCAATCGACATATCTAATTCCGTGACATCAGATTTGGGCACGAACAATAAAAATCCCGAGGTAGGATTTGGAGTAGTGGGTAAAAACACACTCACTACATCCGTATCCAGTCGATCCTGGACTTCTCCTCTGGTATCCTGGGTAAAAAAGCCAATAGAATAGATTCCTCTCCGTGGATATTCGATTAAAACCGCCTTTTTAAATACTTCTCGCTTCTCAGAAAAAAATGCATTACTTATTTGCTGAATTGCTAAGTAAATTCGGTTAATCAAAGGGATTCGGGTGAAAATCAGTTCACCATAGGAGATAATTTTTTTACCCATATAATTCCTGGCTATCATTCCAGTCAATAAAATTAATAAAATGACTGAAATGAAACCAAGACCAACAAGGGGTTGGTGAGTTACATCAAGACCGATTCTCACCAACGTTTTACTAATAACACCTCGAAGTATTCCATCGATGGCAAGGAATAGCTTCCATATAATAAAAATTGTCAATACTAATGGAATAAGGACTAAAAGTCCAGTTAGAAAATATGATTTTAATTTTTTCCACATAAAATTACAGCCATACAATAAATTATGTTTTATTTTTTAAATCTACCCGATTTGATCCAGAATTTAAGATGAAGAATTCGAATAATTTTTCTTTTTTATTTATAGGATAATTTATTTGATTAATATAATAAAAGACTTTTTAAAAATCCTGAATATCCTGTTGATCCTGTCTAAATGATGAGTTTCGTTCGTCTTATTATCTTATCTGTTTACAACGTGGCTTTCCTAGTTTTTATCCTTACCATCAGAAGGAGGAATGATGAAATATATTTTCTCCCCCTTTTTGCCCATCTGATATTTCTCTCTTGCAATTTTTTCGATATAGCGGTAATTGTTTGTCAGCATGTCGATCTCCTTCTGGAGTCTTGCCTGCTCCTGCTTCAAAAAACTAATCTGCTGAATAAGCTCTTCTTTACGCTTTTGAAGCTGATAGTATCTGATAAGTCCATGATTACCAATAAGAAAAATATAGGATAAACATAAAATTCCAGCGATTAAAAAAAATGACCATGGACGCCACTTCAGTTTCTTCTGCCTGGTTCTTGTTTTCTTTGTTGTTACTTTATTCTTCATGATAATCAAAAAGGAGAGTGGTGATTAGTTATTGATGAATAGTAATTAGTGAGTGGTTTTTGAGTGTTCTGATTCTTTTTTCATGATATTTATCTTTGCTAATTGCGTACTAATTAGATTCTGTCCAAGAATGTAACACAAGCCTCTGGCTTGTGACTGAAACCCAAGTTTAGCTCTTAATTTTAGTCGTAAGCAGGATGATTGCGTTATGGATATCCTGCTTTTTTGGACAGACACTAATTATTTTTAACCCAGTTACCAAATTACTTAATTACCAGATCCTACTCACCACTCCACAAATCACCATTTTATCTATTTCCGTTTTATCACACTTTGCCCCGCAAAGATTGCAGCTTCCCCCAAATTTTCTTCAATTCTTAGTAATTGATTATATTTACAAATTCTATCACTTCGAGAAGCCGAACCGGTTTTAATCTGTCCCGTATTCGCTGCGACAGCGATGTCGGCAATCGTGGTATCTTCGGTTTCTCCAGAACGATGTGAAACTACAGCGGTGTAACCGGCTTTGTGCGCCATTTCGATGGCATCTAATGTTTCAGTCAATGTGCCGATCTGATTGACTTTAATCAGAATCGAGTTGCAAATTCCTTTTTCGATTCCCACCCGCAACCGCGTGGTATTAGTAACAAAAAGATCATCACCAACTAATTGGATTTTTTGTCCTAACTTCTGGGTCATAATTTTCCACCCATCCCAATCGTTTTCTGCCATCCCGTCCTCGATCGATACGATGGGATATTTTTCCACCAAATTGGCATAATAACTTACCATTTCTGCTGGAGTCAATTCTTTATTCTCAGATTTTAAGACATACTTATTTGTTTCTTTATTAAAAAATTCACTGGATGCAGGATCTAACGCAATAAAAATTTGTTCTCCCGCTTTATAGCCAGCCTTTTCAATGGCCTCCATAATAACCTGAAGCGCCTCTTCGTTCGAATTCAGATTTGGTGCAAAACCGCCTTCATCGCCAACCGCAGTATTGTAACCTTTTGCTTTTAAAACTGCTTTGAGCGAATGAAATGTTTCAGTACCCATCCGTAGCGCCTCAGCAAAATTAGATGCACCGGTTGGCATAATCATAAATTCCTGCAAATCGACATTATTATCAGCATGGGACCCACCATTTAAGATATTCATCATGGGCACTGGTAAAGTGCGCGCATGAACACCACCAATATATTGATATAGCGGTAAATACAGCGCATTCGCGGCGGCTTTAGCAACAGCCAGCGATACCCCTAAAATGGCATTAGCCCCAAGTTTTGATTTATTTTCGGTTCCATCTAATTCAAGTAAAATTTTGTCAATTATGATTTGTTCGGTTGCATCCTCACCAATAATCTCTTCGGCAATAATCTCATTCACATTTTCAACAGCTTTGATGACGCCTTTTCCTAAATAACGAGATTTGTCACCATCGCGTAATTCGATAGCTTCATGTTCACCTGTCGAAGCTCCTGATGGCACAGCAGCCGAACCTATTGCTCCGCATTCAAGAATAACATCAACTTCAACCGTGGGATTTCCTCTTGAATCCAAAATTTCACGTCCAAACATATCAACAATCGTCGTCATACTATGTCTCCTCAAAAAATTAATTTTTATTAAAACAGTACTATTTAGTATTAAATTTATTGACACAAAAATAATAAATTACCCCAAAAATTAAAAAGGAACACTTTCATTAAAAAAACTAAGTTTTTGAAAAGGATACGTGAATACTTTTGTATTAAGAATTTCACATAATTGTTCCATTCGTTTTCGAATTGTGGAAGAACTTATTTGATAATCGATTTCCAAAATTTCCATGGGAGTCCGATCAAAAATCAAAGATCCGACCAGAAGCTCAATTCCCGCTCCCCATGAAAAAGGTTTTGCCATCGGTTGTAGATTACCATCAGTTAGATAAATTGTTTCGGCCCAAAGTCTTTTTGCAATCTTTCGAGGGAGACTTTTGTAATCATGTCTACGCATGTTAGACAAAAAAACATTTTCTATATCCTGAAATAATTCATTTTCAAAAACATCGGACACCGAAATCTTAAAATATTTCCTGAATGAATCCCAATCAAACTCCCCGGCATAAGTTTTAATAAAAGTATCATACACCGATTCTAAGTAATTAATATATCGAATTTTTGATTTCATATCGGCTGAAATAATTTCTGAGTCAAAAAATTTCCCAAAAGATGAATCTGGAACTTTATCAACCAAAAATTTCAATTTATCTAATTCGGATAGATTTTTCAATTCTGGATAAATAGGCTCAGAAGGGCTAATTCCTAATACATTATGAAATTGTAGATGTGGTAATAAGTACTCCATTCCAGTAACCACTTGTTCATCATCAATCTCCTCCTCATCATCATAATCGTCATATTCATTATAATAGTCATCAAAAAGATCTTCATCTAAAAAATCTTCGTCGTAAAGGTGGACGTCAAAACTATGCTCCAACATCCTTCTCAGGAATGGATGCTCCTCTGGGGGATAAGAAAACAATGTTTCGGCAGCTACAACTGCTAACTTCGCTCTTTCTTGCATGTTTCCAACAAAGCAAAGAAAGGCATATTCATTCAGTCGATCAACCATTAATGTTAAAAATTCTTTCTTAAATAATCGTTTGGCAGTTCGACTCAAAAGTTTTTTTAGTTCTTTATTTATTTTAGCTGATAGCACATCTTCGGTTTCCACTTCTATTGAAAGATACTCCTCAATAGGATCAGACATGAATTCATAATCTATAAACCAACTTCTACTCACCTCATCGTGATCGAATAAATCTTCTGTTTGAGCTAACAATTCAACTGTTTGAGCGAGCACCAGTTCTTTAAATTCAGCAAATTTTATTCGACTTTTCTCATACTCCTGATTTTCATAACTAAAGTTCATAAATATATCTCGATATGTAAGATATTCGATAGGAAGGGTCCTGTGAGCCTGGTTTGTCAGTTCCTCTGCGTTTTTAACTTTTTCCAGAATAAAAGTCGGCGTAACTTTAATAGTAAGAAATCCATGTTCAGCTTTTAATTTTCTAATAAATAGATTAAACTCATCTTCAATAAAAACACCACCAAAAGCATCCTTTATACCCTGCATATCATTATTTACAAAATCGATAAACTTGATATTTTTATTTCCATCAATTACAGAAAAAATATAGATACTGCTTCCTGATCCATCACAGGTAGTAGCATAAGCTTGATGAAACTTATATTTCGGCTCCGGGTCCTCAGCATCTTCTTTAATTAAAGTCCCTAACCTAAAAATAGCCTGGCGTGCCATATTTTGAATTTCTTTTGAAGCAGTTTTTTTTATAATTTCTTGCAAAAAATGAAAGGCCCGACGATCCTCACTATTGACCAAAATTGGAATAATGAACTGTTTTAGTTCATCATCGACAAGTTCAGACAATGGTCCAACGATATTTACGACCCGGCCATCCCCTTTTAGAAGTAAAAGGTCTTCAAATGCAGCAAATTGACCTTCTCGAACAAGTTTGGGAAAATTTTCAAGAAACATCTGAATGAAATATGGATCATCAGATTTTTTAAGCATATTTTCAATGACTTTCTTGCCCAAACTCTGGGGATCTGCCAAATTTGACTCAAGCAACCACGAGTCAAAATATCCATCTAGATGTGAAGCTGTGACTGCGGCCATTAATTTTGTCTCATCATCTACATCAGGATTAGTAATAATGTCTCTCAGCTTATTAATGATCCGCTGGTCACCAATTTCACCAAGAAGATTAAATAAAAATTGTTTCTTATCAATATCAGCAATTTCAATTAAATCAAAAATAACCTTTGGAACAATATTGCCTAATTGTTTTAATCGCATTATCCGTGTTGTAAAATCATTTTCATCTATTTGTCTGTTATAAAGATAATTAATATAATCAATTATCGATTTTTTTGACGTCATTAATACCTCAAAATTATTATCACATTAAAAATTGATACGCTATCCAAGCAAATAAGGCTCCACTTAAAGCACAAATTGCATTTACCACATCGTTATCAATCGCATTACATCCTGAAATTAAAGTTGTTTTCGTTCCATCACAGTGATATTTTTTCTCAGTTATCTTTCCACAAATTGAACATTGATATTGAGCCTGAATACTCGCTCCAAAAATGCTATCAATAATACTGCCCAGCAAACCAGCTCCAATAATGATAAGAAATAAAGCGATGGCCAGGGCCACATTATCATATCTTGAAGTAAATAACCTGCCGATGGAAACAATAATAAAACTGCCTAAAAGCCCTCCTCCTAAACCGAGCAAAGTAACACCACCAGAGGTACCTGGCAGCACTTGTTTAAAGTTCAAAATGTTACGCGGTGCAATTCTTGAAAAAACTCCGATCTCTGTCGACCAAGTATCTGCCGTAACTGCAGCGATTGATCCGACAAAAGTAAAATACCAGCCATCATTTGGAAAATAATTCCATAGTAACACAATTATCCCTGCTACACCTCCATTCGCCAAAACCTGGCCTAAATCGCGCCGACCTCCTTTTTGAAATGTATCAGCAAATTTTTGCTTCCATTTCTTTCCAATTTTTGATAGCAAACTCGATAATATGAAAAACAGCAAAATAGGCAAACTGAATTCGCATTTCCCTGTGCCAAAAACGACAGATCCTAAAAGAAAAGTGGACACTGCACCACTTCCACTAAGAAAATGTAAGAAATAAGAAGATACAGTAATAACTAGGGCAATAAAAATTCCGATTGTGAATACCAAATTCTGTTCATTTGAATGACTGAGCATATAATGAAGAGCAAAGGCTGCTCCCAGGGGTACAGTTAAATTATCTGACCCTTTATATGATATTGATTCGCAGGCAGTTGCTATAATCGCAACTATCGCAGCAAACCACAAAGCTTGTGTTAGACTTATAGAAACATGGTTAACAGTAGTAAAAATTTTCAATCCCAACAAAGTAATAACAAGGCTTGCCGACAGCATGGTCACAGAACCTTGAACAGATTTTAGTTCTCCGGCTAACAGATATTGAATCGGCTTTTTGATATTTTCACCAATCACTGCAGCCATTGCATCAGCAACAGCCATGATCAACATCGAAATTACCAATACAGTTTTATAATGCTCCCAGAGTAGAAGAGTCAACACAAAGAATGATACTGGATAAAAGACAGTTCCATAGCTCGTTCGCTCCGTCCCATGCATTCCTGGCATCCATCCCATTTTAATAGCTATTAAATTGATAAAAATAAATATACCAGCAATAATGAGTAAAGGATATGGACGTTGTAACAAAAATGGTGTTAGAGCAATAAGAATCCCGGTTAATACATGAATAAATTTCCGGGTAACGTTAATTGACAGTTTAAGTTTTTTACGAACAAGTTCAGAGAGACCGATAACGATAACCAGACCGAAGAGAAGGATACCTGACCGGATCCAATCCATACCGTAGAAGATTTAATTTAATTATTGATTTTAATGTTTTTTTTTGTTATAATAATTAAGCATTTTTTCATTTAAAGTCAATAACTATTTTTTTTCGTTTTTCTTGCATCCTAATGGGAACACCTTTTCAATAATAAAGATAATTTTAAAAGTTATCCACATTCATAAAATTTGTTTTACCATAACTATTCACACAAGAATCCTGAACGAAAATTTAAAAATTTATAAAACGTTAAATGAATAGTTTAAATTACAGTTATGTATTTTCAACTTAAAGAAGGGACTATTTCAGTACTATTTCTCTATCTACGTTATTATATGAGATTTTTAATTTTACATGATTGCAATTCAGAAGTTACTAGATATTGTAATATATTCTTTATAATGACCAATATATTGAATCCAAAAAATATTTCGCGATTTTAGAATGCATATCCCCATTGGAAATTTTGGCATGAAGTTGTTCATTTATTCACAAGTTATCCACATACCTACAATATATAGATGTATAATTTTTGAAGCATACTAATCAAATGATCCTTCTAATGAAAAGGGATGTCATTTTGATGGGCCTTTCGGCAAGCTCGGAATAGACTCCGTAAGGAGAAATCTGGCTTTCGAAAATTAGGTGGATATGTTAAGCTAAAGTGATTATTCAGATTCCTCACTTCATTCGGAATGACACACAGTTTTTCTTCACTGAAGAAATTACGATAGTAGATTCAAGCTGGCAACTAAATGTAGGCTCATTATGAAAAAAAAGCTTATTTTATTGATCATGGAAAAAAGCGATCCTCTAGAAAAATTAAAAAAAATTCTCGAAACTAATGAATTTGAAGTCATCACCGCCAATGATGGAAAAACGGGTTTTGAATTGACTCGTGAAGCTGAACCGGACTTAATTTTATCCGCCACCCAATTGAAAAAACTAGATGGCATTGATTTGTGTTATATGATCCGTCAAAGTACAAGACTATCAGCAACACCTTATATTTTAGTTGCCGATGAAATTAATCCTGAGGTTCGCATCAATGGATTTCGCAGTGGAGTTGATGCCATCGTAACTAATTCGATTTCAAGTCGGGAATTATGTACCCGAATAGAGACGCTTATTAAACGATATGAATTGCTGACCAGTCAAACTCTAAAAACAAATCAATCAATGATCGGCAAACTTAATGATTTTCGTCTCGTTGAAATCCTTCAATTGTTAAATTTAAATCAGAAAACTGGCATGCTGAAGGTTTACCATCAAAAGTGGGAAGGACAAATAGCATTCTATGAAGGCCAAATAACCTGGACGCGTTTGAATGGTACAGAGGGAGAAAAAGCGATTCAAAAAATGGTCTCCTGGAATGAAGGATCCTTTATTTTTGAAAAAGACCTCATTCAAACAGATACAAATATTACTAAACCAACCATGCAATTAATCTTAGATTGTTGCCAGTTCCTTGACGAATCTAAACCTCATTCCAGAGACAAAACTGTAATTGATTGAGTCAATATTTTTCTAATGAAACATTATTTCTACTTATTTATCTTTTCGTTAATATTTATTAAAAAATTTTGTTTTAAATCACATTTTTCCTTCTTTAAGACCATATCTTATAGTTAGCTATTAAACAAAGAATTAAACAGCTTAGGGAGTGAGAATAAATAATAAGGATATTTATTATATTCTAACATTAATAAAATTAACAAAAGAATGAGTTAAAAAAATCGTAATTTATTTTTTCTCGCTCCTTAGACCTTCCTCTATTGATCAACCTATTTTTAACCTAAGTTCCTTAAAAAAAAGATAAAAATATTTAATGGCATATTAATTGCTAATTTCAAAAATGAAATACCCCTCATCCCAAATCTCATTAAGGGATTGAGAAAAAATTAATTGAAATTCTTGAAATTATTCCACTATTGTTTTTATTAATCTTAAAACAACAAAGAAGTATGTGTTATTTATTCTCACCCCCTAAATTCAAACCTGAAGAGGTTATGTATGAAAAACAAAAAGCTGTTTATTACTGTAAAAATGACCCTGATCATATTCTTCTTTATTGGTTTATTCTCAGCTTTGGCAATCCCAAAATTTGTTAATCTGAACAAGCAAAACGAAGTCAGCCAATGCCGTGCCAATCAAATTATTGTTGAGACTGCGCTTGCACTTGTATGCGCTGAAAGTCTGGCAGTCGGCAGTAATCAGTTCCCAGAGGAATTAACTCCCGACATGTTTGCCGACGGCAAAATTCCTCCCTGCCCGGTGGATGGCAAATCGATTGCATTTGATCGGAAGACGGGGAAGGTTTTCTGTCCCAATCATGTTGAGGGGCATTTGAGGAGTTATTGAATGGTGAAATTATTAAAAGAATTCCTCAAGCAAAAATTTCACCTTTTCCATTTTTTCGTTTAAGATCGCCATTTAAATAAGTTACCCATTTGATAATTAATTTACTACTAGGTGCAAGATAATAAATTCGGAAATTCAATATATTTTAACTTATTTATATTCATACATATACAAGCTTAAGGCTTTGTTGTAAAAATTTATGGTTTAATTTTGTTAAATTATTTA
>JABAOH010096778.1_pt1 | contig 45430 bp, 74 predicted proteins | sample 7062181 | NCBI WGS metagenome assembly JABAOH01 (sample SAMN14538630, study PRJNA623070) | marine sediment metagenome | biome: marine biome [ENVO:00000428]; feature: marine pelagic biome [ENVO:01000023]; material: deep marine sediment [ENVO:00002113]; isolation source: pool of 5 deep marine... | reverse complement strand
TTCGTCCGAACTCCCCGGCTTGATCGAGAGCGCCTTACTCGCTGCATCGACCTCAAGCTGAAGCTTTCTTAGGCCGCTGACATTCCCTGCCCATTCCACGGAGCCGATAATGAGGTATACACCGTCCTGCGTAATGGTGATCTTGTTATTGGCTAGATCAACCGTTATTGTTCCCTCAGAGTAGTCCTGAGCACTGAAAGAGACCTTTGTGAACGCCCCACCATTAGGGATGCTCTGGTTGGCGTCTGCCTTTACAATCTTCGCTTTCGGTGCTACGAAGCCGCCCGTGGCGTTGAGGATCGAGAATCCCCCCATGTCCAGGTCACCGGTCATGGCCCTCACACCACTGCGGTTTAGGTATTCGATCTCTGCCTGGCCAGCAGCAAGCTGCGAATAGAGTCGGTGGAGATCGGTCGAGATAAACAGCCTCCCGTCCTCCAGGGGTGGGACTCCTTTGTTTGCATCAAGGTCATTAAAGACCCTGGCCATCCCAGCCTTGGGCTTGGCTGTGCCGGCGAAGTCGGTCACCAGACCGTTGAGCGCTACGTCGCCCTGCAAGCGCTCTCTAACTGCTCGCTTCAACTCTCGGATGTTGTCGTCCACAACAGAACCAGCCTGCGTAGCGCCGTCAGGGGTCGATTCGTTCCAGGTCTCAACGTAGGCCATCGCTATTCACCTAGGTTATAGTTGAGGTGTGATCGAAGACGTAGATCGTACCCCCGGACTTATAGTAGAGCCGGCCAGTGCCACCAACCACACCAACGGCGACCTCCTCTTCCTCCATACCGCCTACGGCTGGGTTCGCAGTAAAGCGCCGCATACCGAGCCTGGAGTGCCGGGCATATTCGCTTAGGAAGTTTGACTTCACAAGCAACTCCGCAGGGTTCGATGCAACCTGCACCCAGCCAACAACTATCGCATAGTTAGTTGCGGGAACAGAAAGAGTCAGGCCTCCAGTAGCTGGGTCCCAGTACACAGGGTCGCCAGCGGTTGCAAGTGACGCGTCAATGTCTGCTCGAACCCGGCCAAATTCAACGGCAGGGGTCCAAGCACCAGAGGCTACGTCTCCGTCTTCGGTATAGAGCGCTGCTAGGGCTATAAGCAGCCCAGAGTCGATATTCCGCCCTTCAAAAGTCTTGTGGTGACCAGCATTGGTCACGGGCCTAACGGGCCAACCCCCTCCTCTTGCTCCGCCTGTTTGGTTCCTCATGTGCAAGTACCTTCCGACCCGCATGTCATGAGTTCCAATGTCGGCAGAGCTGTCGTGGCCTAGCAGGTCAACAAGTTCCTGGACTACGCCAAATCCAAGCCCCCTGTGGTCAAATCCCCTTATCCTGGAGGAGCCGGAGAACCTAGCTGCTGAGGTCGTACCGGCTGGTCTGTTATCTGGCAGGTCATTTCTAATGAGCTCGATGTAGTTGTCAACACTACTTGAATCTGCGAAATAAACCCCAGCCACAGTTGAAGATGTCCCTCCAACCTGATGCTGAACAAACACGTTGCCGTTGCAGCCCCCAGTGAGCCTGATGGAGGGATATCCTGGCCCTCCTGCTGTTGAGCAGCATACGAAACGGTTTCTTGCCCCTGCTGCCCCGCTTATGTGAACATGACCAAGTGGGGAACCGGTCTCCACCTGATCATAGTGCCTGTAACCGATGAACTGATTGTCAGACGCTTGAATGTCTATTACTGCGAGTCCGTTTTGCAGTTTTACGCTCTGGTCCGACCAGTTGGTAAACTTGTTGTCCCTGCTTCCGCCCGTGCCGGCAAGGATCTCGATTGCCTTCTGACCTCGTGCTACTCCCCAGGTCATGCTTACTTCACGGAACGAATTGTCATTACAAGGAGAGCCTGGGGTTGCCTCTCTTATAGACACGCCCCCCAGATTTGGATCACTCAGAATGAGTCCATAGGCATCTACAAAGAACGTGTCTTGATTTAGGACTATCGCCCACCCTCCGGCATCGACTATCCGAATGTTCCTTATTAATAGCTCACCGGTTGCATGTTCGATGAAGATTCCATGCGCTCCAACGTTACTGGACGCGTCTGCCAGATCCAAGAGCAAGTCGTGAATCCCTGCCCACAGGACTCGATCAGCAGGCGATGTTCCAGCGAACTTAATCAAGGGCGTCGTAAGGCCTGCAGTGGCTTTGATGACGGAACTGGAACCGGCCCCCTTCAAATGAGTATCGGATGGTATCTCTAACGATGTCCCCACGAGAAGGGTGGAGTTTGGAGGGAGCCTTATGATGCCCCCACCAGCGGCAGCAACAAAGTCGATCACAGCCTGAGCCTCAGCAGCCTCCTCCCTGACCCCATCCAAGGCCAGTTCGAATCTGGGATGGCTAAGATCATAAACCAGCCCGCCGGCATCTCGTATACCCTCAGAGCCATTCATGAGACGCCGAAACGCAGCATCCATCTCCCGGCCACGTTGGTTGAACTGTTCAACCACAGCGGCTAGATCACTTTCTGGCTGAATATCTTGCCAGCGATACTCGCTCACCCTCTTATCCTCAACTTCGACTCCTCAAAAGTTGGCTGGAGCGGAATGTCTGGCCAGGGCTCCCGCTGAGCAGCAGGGCGGCGCTTCCGCACCTCATCAATAAAGTCGTTGTTGGCTTTGAGTGCAACCTCGTGCTCCTGATAACGCTCGTACACCTTGGCGATCACTCCTCGAACGATGGCCTCATCCCACTCCGGATCGTAGGGAGACACGCTGGTGTCGCCGGTTAGTAGAGTCGGCCGCTTCTGGTAATCCAACTCTGCCGTATATGCATCATCAGGAACCGGATCGAAGATCACGTTTCCGGCATAGACGTGGAAGAAGTCTGGCAGGCTCTGAGCCGTTGGATCTGAAAGCATCAAGAACGTCTCTCGGCTGCGGGGGCGAATCCGCTGGCGCTTGTCAGTAGTCGTAATCCGCCCGCCACGTTGGTAGTAGCGCAGCCAGTCGGATGGTAGTGCTTCGGTTGCGGTGCCTGCCACCATCGTGATGCTATGGATCGCTTCCAGCTCCTTGAAGTCCACGATATCTGCCAGATCCAGAATCACGGCATTGACCGCCTCGTTATGCTCAGCAGTGTCGAAAGCCGGACGCTGTGCCCTGCTCAAGGAGCGATCCCTGAAATCCTCTAGCGTCAAGTTACCCATCTTCCCCGCCTGCGGAAATCGTTTCCACACTATCCTCCACGAACACACTCACCTCGTCCCCATCAGGGCCGACTCTCACAGCCTGTAGCCAGCAATCCTCAACGCTCACCTCGTGCTCCCCATTGGAGGAGACAACCATAGCCGGCTCAGGCGTGTTGAGAGTACTGCCATCTGGAAACTTGAGAATCTCAACACTAACCCCAGCGCCGAGCCCACTAACGAGGATTTTCCGTACCCGGTGGACGCGAACTCTTGGGCCAGTAAAGCTGCCTCCGTGGGCGATCATCAGCGGCTTCTTCATCGAATACCCCCGGGATTCTCAGAAATCCCTTGATATCGGTCAGCAAATCCACCGAGGTCTGTAGGATGATGTCTCTATCCTCATCAGGAGTCGGAGCTGGCGGCTCTCCCTGATCAAGCCAGTAGAAGCCGTGGAGCACCGCTAGAGCCATATTGGGCTACTCAGCAGCATGAGTATCGCTATCAGCGGCGGTCCAATGTATCTTGTCATCGCCGTCATTACAGGCCCCTGGACAGGCGGCTGCTCGGTCCAGTAAAAGCTGTGAAACGCTGCAAGAGGCATCAGTCCCAGTCTCCATTCTGCACACCGGCCCAGTAGTACATCAGGAAGCGGAGCTTCCAGCCCCTGGCCTCAACGCCTCTAGTCTCAGCCTCGGCATACACACGAGGCCAGATGTTCCGGTCGTCTATGTCTGGAGACCAGTTCCGCACCACGGAGCTCTGCACGATCCTTGAGTCTCTGGACTCCAACAAGCCCTCCAACGCTTGGTGGTCCGCCTTAAGGAGCCGAAGCATTAACTTCCTCATGCGGCTTTCTCCTCGTATACCTGCTTTGGTTGAAGCACAACGGCAACTGTTGGAGCAGCAGCCTCGGCCTCAATCTCGACGGCGATCCCGCTCCAGTGATCCGAGGCGTTCGCCGTCGCGTCGACGGTCGTGTCGTTGTCGCTCCGCCACTCGGTCGTCTGGTTCGTGCTCTGGCCGTTGACATTGGTTAGCTCGGTGAACCCGGTCCCCGGCGAGAACGGATAGCCCAACCTCGCTGCGAACGCCCCGAAGGTGGCGTTGTCCGCGCTGGCGAACGCGCCCAGCGTGACCAGTAAGGCCGTCCCGCTCGTTGCTCCATCCTTGTCTGACTGGACGATGAAGTTTCCGCTCACGGCGCCCGACACTTCGATCAGGCTCCACTCAAACGAGAGCGCGGTCCCGTCGAACGTGACGGTGATCGTGTCGTTAGTGGCCGACGAGAACGACAGGCGGTAGAGCCACAGCCGCTGGTTCTGTGGGTGCCCCGCCGAGCTGTCGGCCCGCTGGATTTGCGTGATAGATGTCAGGCCGTCGTGGACGATGCTACTGACGGTCCGGTTCCCCTTCGACGAGAAGGCGAGGAGGTAACTCTTGCCGCTCTCGGGCGTGAACGAGGCGGTGTCGTAAGCCGTCCGGTCTCGGGAATCCGAGCCAGAATCGAGGACCGAGAGCGAGACCGCCATTTACGCCTCAAGCGCCGTCTCGATCGCTGTGGCGATTTGATTCCGGTGATTCTGATCGACCGGCGTCGAGTCCGCCCACGGGTCCTCGCTCGGGTAGTTCGGCTTCAACGAGTCGATCTCGTCGATGATGTTCTGCAGCCCGGTGATGCCGGTATTCGCCGCAGACGGCTCGTCCCCGTCGCCGTAGCGGGTCTGGAACCAAGTCCCATAGGCGTCCTTATATGTCTGTAACTGATCGCGCCACGCGACGAGTTGCGTGCGATGTTCCGCCACGGTCCTCACGGTGACGGTCCGCCCGGAATCTCGCAGATGTGCCGCCCATACGGTTAGGCGTGGATGTAGGATTTCGAGGAGCGCGATACCCTCGCGGCCCTCCCTTTCCCTGTCAAGTCTCCTGATCTCTCCGGCCATTCATCGCACTCCCGCGTCGTACTTCTCGTTGCCCGTGAGAAGGTTCAACCAACCTTGCAGCCGTTCCGCCTCGCTCTCTTGGTAGAGCGCCTGCGTCCGGTCCTTCATCTGCTTGTAAAACGCCGCCTGCAGGCGCGCCCGCTTGATAGCCTCCTGCAACCGCCGCCGAACGACCGCCCGCTCGCGCAGCTCCTCGGTCGTCAGCGTCATGGCACCTGCGTTGTGTCCACCAGCACCGGCTCGACCGCAAGCGGCACCCAGGGCTGCGTGAGCTCGCTCGGAAACAGCGCTGACACCGAGTCCCCGTACGGTCCAACCTCCTCGACGCCGTTCAGGTAGTAGAACGCGCGAGCCTTCGCCCAATAGAGCGAGTCGGGTTGCCCGCCGTCCCAGACGAACACCGTGTCCTGCGTGCGATGGAAGATCGTCGGGTCAGGCAAGCTGAAGCGCCGGACGCTGATCTCGTAGACGAGGCTGTCGTGGTCGTAGAGCGGCTGTGCCGGCCAGCGATAGCGCAGCGCCCGCGTCACCGTGTCTTGCAGGAGCGCGACAGCAGAGTCACAGCCGCCAAGAAAACTCCCGCTCTCGTACAACGCACCCGGCGCAGCGGGTGGCACGTCACAGTCGACCGTCCCGTCAAGCCGAAGGAGCGCCGCGTAGAACTGCACCTGCTCATCGGGCGCGATCTCGACCGAAGTCGGCCACACCGCGACGTCAACGACCGGCGCTTCTGGCAGGCGACCCGAGACCGTGAACATGACGGCCAGCACTACCCAGATTGAGACAAACGCGTCGCGCGGCCTCATCGTTTCGCCTGCCTCTCGGCGTACTTGCCTTTGCCGATCCAGCTAACCACGGCAGCCAGGATCGCGTAGATCAGGTCCATCCAGTAGCTCTGTAGGAAGTCCGGCATGACCATTACCTCCACCCTAGTTCGGCTCCCCCGGTGACAGCGCAAACTGTGCCGCCACCTCAGGGTCCAGTTCCTCCAGCTTCCTATGCATGTCTCCCATGATGGCAGAGAGATTATCCCTCTCTGCTCGCATCCGAGCCAGCTCGTCTTGGAGAATCTCAGTCTCCATCGTCAGACGGCCGATAGCCCTCTGTAAGAGAGCTATTGCCTGTGTACTGGTGATATTTAGAGTCATCCTGCCATCCCCTGTAGGTCGTCAGCCGGGGGACCGGTAACGAACTGTGGAGCCCCAGCCTCAGCCATAGAGTCAAGCGTTCTCCTGACTCCCTCTATGTCGATGGTAGGGGCGAGTTCTACCTCCACCTCACCTCTGCCTGCGAACTCCACCAGTAGCTTAGTTGTCCTCCCACTAAGCTCTGGATTAACTGGATCACTGACAACGCCCTGCTGGAGGACTTTGAGCACTCTCCATTTCATCTGGACCCCCTATGGAGCGGTGTAACCACTTGCGCCAACACGAACGTCAGTCACAGCAGCACTGAGAGCCATCTGAACCGCCGTGTTGGCTGTTCCACGGAAACAGAAGTAAGGCGAGTTCCAGACAAATCCACCGCCGCTGGCAGCGAGGAAAAACGAGCGCTTGATTGTGGTCCCGTCCTTGATATCCACCCTGACGGCCGTGCCGGAAGTGTTCGAACCGCTGCACTCAGTGACATAGTTCCTCACGCCTGCACCGGCAGCAGCGATGATAGACACATCGCCTGTACCCGTCAGCGTTGCACTGCCCTCGACGAAGTTCTCCGGGTTTGCAAACGGCAGGACAATTTGCTTTCCGAGGAGGTCAGCGATAAGGCGAACAACGTCACCGCTGGCTACAGCCGTCGGGCTGGCCGAACGAGCCTCAACGCCAAGGAGAACCGGGTTCCCTGCTACCGCCGCGTCGTGGGCAACGTCTCCTACGACCTCCAGAGCATTGGCACCCTCATCGATCTCTACTACCTCACCCGCGAGGGTGACCTGCAGATCCCCTGCAGCGTTTACAAGGGCGGTGTCTGTCCCATCGCCGATCTGCACGTTGACCGGAGTACCAGCAGGAGCATCAACCGTAATCGAACCCCCAGCATCGTTCACAGGCTGCGTTGTAGTCCCCGTGGGATCGACACGGAAAGGAGTTGTAGCATCTCCGCCAACGACAGGACCACCCGCCCCCGGAAGTGCCACACCTACGATAGCCAGGTTTACCGTACCCGCGCCGCTGTCGTAGTCAAGCTCCCTCATGTTCACCTGACGAACGACTAGGCCGGCTTCTGTCGTGGGAACAGCGGAGACTACCCTAGCAAAAGCCTCAATCGTGGTTTCATCCGCTATGCAGATATTTTCCCTGTGAACGGTCTCTGCACCGCGGGTGACCGTATTCGTGTCGAGCCGCTTGTCTATCGTGGCAGGCTCGTCAAGGCCAACATTGCCTATAGTAGCCGCTGTGACCTCAAGCCAGGCCCTAAGCCCCGGGCTAACCCAAGGCTCATCTATCCATTTAGGGAGGTACCTGCTCACCATCGGCTTTCCTCCCTCCCTTCAAGGTCGAACACTCTATCAGCAGCCACGGTGCCGGTGTCAGTAGACACACGGAGCTCGGAATATGTCACGGTGTCGAGCACGGTCGCATCACCGACAGTTACAGCAACGTCAGCGCCTCCGCTCTGTAAGCGCCTCCAGGCACCTCCAGGCGGGCGAACCTCAACGTGAATACCCTCTGGCAATGTACCAGGGGCATAGATAGTGAGGGCCTTGATATTCTGAGCCCTGGTAGCTGCGCGGAAGTCCAAGGCCTCACTATTGGCCTGACCGCTCAGGATCGTCAGTGTGCCAAGCGAAATTGGAGGAGGCATGGTATCACGCCTCCTCTCTAGTTCTGGACTTCATGCTTGCTATAAATCACAAGCAATCTGTCTCCAGTTGTGCTCGTACCGCCGGCGTTGTTGATAGTGTTGGCAGCCGTGACGGTGAACTCGCTAGTGATGACATCGAGCGCGGTGAAATTGCCAGCAGTGATTGTGAAGTGCAGCACCGCATGGATCTTATCGCCGACCTCAATGCCGGTGACAGTGTGGTCGCCAGCTGCCCCGCCATTCAGGGCGAAGTAGCGGAGCGCCGGAGCTATTGCGCTCTCTAGGAAGATTGGGTCAGCGGGCATGGTAGCACCTCCTAACCCGTCGAGCCGTCAATGCCCCGATAATCCACCGAGACGAGGGAGAAGATCGAGTGGTTGAAGAACTCAGCGATCCTCTTCTTCTTGTCGAAGTCATCGCTCTGAGTCGGACGCTCGCGCCAGACGAAGAAGAACCGCAGACGCTGTCTAGCAGCGAGGTTGAACCAGGCGGTAGCGCTGGTCAGATACTCGCTGACTTCGTGAGTGAGCCCCATCCGGTTGGCAACGTTGATCTCGTTGTTGGCCGTGAAGGGCTTCATTGGGCTTAGGAGGATCTCCTCCGCTCGCTGCTCCAGCTCTGGAGGAACTAGGAGCTTCTCAGCGCGGTAGCGGATGCGGATTCCTCGTTCGTTGACCAGTTTGCGGAAGCGCTCTCTGCTAGCCTGAAGGGCGCCAACGCTCAGAGCCTCATCAGTCGCAGGGCGGTTGGCCTGTGTACCTCCCCCAGCGAGGGGATGGGCCGAGTTGATGAGCGAGACCCCATCGAACGCCTGCTGGGTTGTAGCAGCCAGGTTGAAGATTGCGTGAGCCTTGCGCTCCTCCACGTCGCGCTGGCTCTGAGCCAGAAAACGAGCAGATGGATCAACGATCACTCCGTAGAGGTCATTGATCATCGCTTCATGTGAAACCCCGTAGCCGAGACCATATGAGGTGTGGCGTACCTTCACGGTGCCAACCTGCAACGGTCGGTCCATCGGAGTGGGCTCACCCTCAGGCTTCTCCGGCGTCGTGCCGAGGCCAGTTGTGATGAGCCATTCCTCGAACGCTCTTTGAGACGAGATTACAGGCACCAGCGAGGGGTAGACCGCAGGCAGGCCAGGATACTCGTCTGCGAAAGCGTCGAGGAAGCCAGGACGCAGCGCCTCATTGAAAGCGCCTTGTACGACGACCATCTTAGCTTCCTCCCCTCATTATGGCGCAGCTTGTCGGTTAGCAGCGAGGATCGAGACCTCAAAGCGGTTCTGCTCAAGGTCGATCCGATGGACGTATGCACGAGTGTTAGTCGTGTCACTCAGGTCCAGATACCAAATCCCGTCGCTGTCCACTGCCAGACCGTAGGACTGGTTTAGGTTAGCCTTCGCGGGGGTGGCAACGGCGGACCCATCCGAACTCCCCGTAAGCCAGAAGCGAGCCTTCTCGTCATCGGCCAGAGCCACATAGCCTTTGGTGGGATAAGGCTCCACACCGGATGCATGCTGAACGAAGCCGAGAATAGTGGCTGGATCAGCGCCTGCCTCAACCAACTCCTCGTTGGCATCTAGCAGAACGACCGCTCCGATTGCCCATACCTCAGCCGCCTTCATATCGTACCGGCGAATTTCTGCTTCCTGGGGAGTGCAAGGCACGAAGCCCATACTATGTCTCCTCCCCTTCCGTCAGTTTCTTCATGTCGACTTGAAGCTGTTCGGTACTCTCAGTGATGCCGCCGTAGGCGATGCCTTTGTGATCCCCGATGTTGCCGCGCTGCTTCAGTGATTCGAGGTACTCGGTCTTCGGCAGGTTGGCATCTTCGAGAGCGTGTTTGAAGTCCTCGGCATAATAAGCGTCGTAGACATCAGCCGGGGCACACATCATGACGCAGTCAGATACTCTGACTTCGCCAGAGTCCTGAGAATGCGGCGTAGGCACACCCTCAGGGATCTCGTCTATCCCAACCAGGCGGAAGCCATGCATCTGACGCATCATGACCTCGTTCTGATCGGGAGAGTTGGGGGGAGCGTACTCCCAGACAGTCTTGTACCCGGGGTTGGCCTTCTCAAAGGCCTTAGATACCTCATCGAAAAGCGCGTTCGTGAAGCCGCGGTGCCTCATCCGAGCAGCAACTTTTCGGAGTTCGTCTTCATTCGGTCGGCGCAGCTGCTGGCTTCCCATAGTCCTTTCTCTCCGTTGGAACGTCGGTCATGGTCTGGTAGGCGCCCTTCCTGAGCCACTCCTTGTACTGCTCAGGGGTTTTGCCGAGACGACCGGCGATTTCTAGTTGCATCGAAGTCAGCTCGACCTCAGGCGGTTTGTCGCGCTGGGGAGTCGGAGGCTCAGTGGCAACCTGCTCTGGCTTCGGCTCTCGAGTGGCTCTAGCAGCCTCCTGCTCCGACTCCTCCCCGCGAGCAATCAGGTAAGCGTAGCGGGCGATCTCACGAGTCACCTGCGTTGGAGCCACGTTCAAGCGCGCTAGAGTCTCCCGGGTCCGCTTCTCATACTTGGAGAAGTCGGGGATCGTGGTTCTCATTCCAGCCAAAGTGCCCTCGAGTGCGCTCTGCGCAACGTTCTGGAACGTCGGCCCGTACGAGCGTTCGAGCCACTCACTAAGTGCCTGCTCTGTGGTCTCAGGATCCTGGAGGCGCTCGGCCAGCGAGCGGGTGTCGGCTGGCTGGGCTGGTTGAGCCGCCTGCTGGGCAGCCGCCTGCTGCTGCTGTAGATACTGATGAGAGGCCAGGGCCTGCCGAGTTAGGTTCCATGTTTCTGAGAAACGCTCAATCGGCATACCGCGTAGCTCCTCAGGAACCCCCTCCACATCGGGTATGACCGCTGGCTGGGGCTGAGGCTGGGGCTGGCCTTGCGGTTGGCCTGACTCTCCTCCTGAGCCTGAATCAGCTGCCCCAGCCTCTGGGCTTTCCTGTCCTGGAATCTGACCTTCTGGCGTAGCCATTAGTCACTTCCTCCGTCAAAGATTGGAAACGATTTCCGCACTACGATGCTTCCTCTTCCCTGAGCAGCTTCTGGGCTGCCCTTATGTGAATCACGTCCTCTTGTGCCAACGCAAGCAGTGAATCCAGCAGCTTCATCCCCCTCTCAACCCCCTCAGCGTAGCCCTTGCGCCAGAGCAGGTCTTCCATCGACCGGGACTCCGCCGCCGAGCCCCGCGCCTCGCTGAGCAGCTCCAGGTATCGCTCCCAGAGCACCCGCCAACCCTCCGACTCCCTCAAGGACACCAGCACCCACTTCTCGTCCAAGTCGAAGTCCAACCTGATCGATCTGAGCTTCAAGCGCCCGGAGTTGAGCAAGAAGTGCCGCCTGACCAGATACACCCGGAGGGGCCGGGAAAACAAGCTCAAGGACCTGTAGAGCAAGGAGAAGCTCCTCCGGATTAGGATAATCAAAGTTCTCCAGAATCCGAGTAGCAAACTTCCTGGCACTCGATACAAGCCCGTTAACCACCGCAGCTTGCGCCTCTGGCGACGGGATCGGGAGCTGTAGTAGGCGTTCATGGAGCTGCACCATGAGGTTGAAGAGTTGCAAGTTCGCCTGCATGATGGCAGGCTTGCTGATCTGCGAGGTAGTTGCCCGCACGTGGACGGTGATCCCGTGCATCACACGCTCACGGGGGAACTCAAAAAGCGTCTCAACAATCCGACCGCGGGTAGGGCCTAGCCACTCCTCCGCCAACCCACCTGTGCCAAACTGATGAAACAGGTCGTAGACCAGCTCCCCGGCCTCTTCCTTAGCTCTGGTCGCCCTGCGTATGGTCAAGTTGAACCGCTGCCTCGACTCCTCGCTGACAATCGTCTGTGCAGTTGCCGTGGTTCGAGGAACAGGCAGCGCCTGGCCTAGCACCGCTTCGTTGATGCCAGTTACTCGCTCCACAAACTGCATCGAGAGATTCTCATTGATAACCGTTGAGGGATAGACCTCGGTGAGCTGGAAAGGCTGGATGTCAGTGGGGTTAGCTGCGCGGATAACTTTGCCTGGGAATAGCGCATCGCCTGGTCGAAGACCCTCAACAGAGCTGCCTACGACAACCATCCTGATGCCAGCGAGAGTGGAGTTGTCCAAGCGCTGCCTATGCATAGCGCTGACTTCTTCCTGGAACTGCTCTACTTGCTCAGGGATGCCTTCACCGGCTAGTCGATACTCAACCGGGGTGTATTGCCAGTTAGGAAACGGCCTCTTACCATGCCACCACGGGTTTAGCTGCACTCGGAGCAGTACTCTAGCCTGCCGGTTGTACCAGACCAGCAGATCAGCTATGACCTCGTGCTCTTCACCCTCAGCATCTCTCACCCGAATAGGCCAGAACACATAGAGCTCGTAAACATCGAAGATCTCCAGCGCCCTGATACTGGGCTGAGTCTTCTCGTGCTGCTCGTCCCGCTCGGTCAGTTGCCTCGTTCTTGAGGTCACAGTATCTGAGCCGAGCTTCAGCATCTGCTCTGCTTCGACCTGCCTGTAACGTCCCTGCTGAATCCTGTCCCGGACTTGCCGCTCTGTGAGCCTCACCAACTTCCCACACCAGGGCATCTCCTGCAAGTCGGTAAATCCGAACTTCCACCAGAAGTCCTCATCCGGTATGTTGCGAATCTGAGGACCAACCGAACGGGCCTGCTCGATCATCCTGATGCCAAGCCCGTCCTCGGTGTAGGCAGCAGTCTGCCGCTTGTGCTGATCCAGCACGACCTCCCACACCGCCATGCCAAGCTTGCATCCCTCAAGAACGAAGTCCTCCAGCTTGTGGTCAAACTTGATCCTCCGCTTGGCATAAAGCGAGAGGAAATCCTCTGCATGCTTTGATACCCTCTCGAAAACCTGCTCCTCATGCATAGTCCTCAGAGACCAGGGAGGATCCTGCCGCTCAAGTTCATCTGTGATCCGCGGAGCCAGCACATTCACGGTCATCTTCGCCAGCGGCACGGTGATTTGTGAGGCGCCTTCAAAGGGCCAAGTTGCTGGGGTCGTGGGCGGAGGTGCCCGATAGAGGTCCTTAAATTTAAGCCACCTCTTAACAAGCGGCTGGCGGTCAAACTCTGCCATACTCAGCTCGTTGTCGAGGTATCTGACCAACTCGTCCCGCTCCTCCTGAGTCATGGGAACCTCAGCAGGAAGAGCGACGCTCTGCCGCTCCGGAGCAGTTGGCAGATCAGCTTCTCTTGTCGCCATACAAGTGTTCCTCTATCGACTTGAGCCGCTTATCAAGATCTGCCACTATATCTGGAGACGCCCACCAGATCTTCTGTCCCGGACGATCGGGGTACTCGTGGTTGTGCCAGATGTGCAAGTCGTGGACCTCGTCCTCTATCTTCTCCAGACACTTCTCGATCCTAGCTAGCGGCCCGTTTGCGTTACGCTTATCAACCAGCTTGAGCGCTATCTGCGCAAGGAAGAATCCCAGAGCTACGACCAGTCCGAGGATTGTCGGTTCTGCCCACTCAGAGCTCATCTCGGCCTAGAATTTACCTTGTGGTTGATCAGCCCAAGCAGGCAGCCTACGAGCAGAAAGATGACAATTTCGCCGGTCATACTCGCATCTGCCTGATACGGGCTTGCGTTTCCTTCTTAATCCGCTTTCGAGTCTTGCCCCGAAACACGGAGCCGATAGCTCTCTTCCCGCCCTTTACCTTCACCTCCCCTGAGCTGATCTCTCCGTGCAGTGTTTCCTTTTCCGACTCACTGAGGGGAGAGCCCTCGCTGAAGAGGAAGCGGACTTGCTTTGCAGACTTCTTCTTAGCTGCCATCAGATTCTCACCCGTCTTGACGAGCCGCCACCTTCTTGCAACAGTCTCTTGATGAAAGCCGCGTCTCCTATAGCCTTGGCCTTCCGGCTCTCTCCCCTACGCGCAGTCAAGCGACGAGAGATCTGCTCCTTTGTGGCCCCCGCAGCCCTGAACTCCTTAATCAGGTTGGCTTCAGAGAGAGCAGCTACGGCCCCTGTGCCGCCAGGAGTCTTGGGATCTTCTCCAAAGCGTTCAGCAAGTTTTCGTGCAGCGCTCTTGGGCCTTCCCTTCTTCTGTGGCATTAGTGCACCTCCAACAGCCGAGTGTGTCTGATCTGGCAATGACCATACCCCGGGATGAATCTCAGTGGGGCACACTGCTTGCATAAGTTTACGGCATGAGCCAGCCTCGTGAAGAAATAGGTACTACACATAGCACACAAGTGCAGGCGCCAGTCTTCACCCTCTTCAGTGCTCTGCACCACGTAGCCTTGCCCCTTTCGAGCGCCGAGGAAGCTAGTCACACCCGCATCTGCCTTTGGCCCGCACCCATCGGCAAACTCACCCCGACGTTTACGTTCTGACCGACCCTCAGTGATCGAGCCGCCTCCTTTGGAACTTTAACCCGGCTCGTCTCAGGAAACGGTCCCACAGCGAAGCCGTCTTTGCCCTTCTTTGGCTTCGCTCCGTGGCGGACCTCTACCGTGGACAGCTCCTCGGATTCCCGAGTAGTGATCTCCTCGACCACACCTTTACGTGTCAGGTTTTTACCCTGACTCAGGTCCTTCGGCCTCCCCCTCGCCATAAACCATCTCCTCTATTGCAGCCCTCACCTGGCCAATCCGATAGTTCGTGGACTCTAACAGGAGAAAAATCGCAGCCTCACCCCTTGTCATGCCGAACTTCTCAAGCCACTTGATTGCCGGCCTCCAGGACAGGAGCAGGCGCTGAGTCTCGTGAATAGTCTCCTCATCACATTCGAGGAAGCCCCCAAAATCTCTCACTACGCTGAGTACCCCGTGAGTATGTTCCTACCCCTCCGCATGAGCCGATTGAACTCTTCCAGCTCATCTTGGCTCTGCTTGCTCCAGCCGAAATCTACGTATTCGAGGAGCTGAGCTAGCGAGTCCATGCCATCCTGCTCCTGTGCTTCAGGATGCCACCGAGTGTACTCATCTATGAACTCCGCGAAGCCCTCCTGCAAGTAAAGCTGTCCCGAGCGGCACAAGGGGATAAGTCCCCGGATGCGCTGCATGCTCTCCTTCTCCGACCGGGGATTGTATTCTACGATTGGCAGGGATGGTCTCCGCTCCTGCTCCTCCCTCTGGTGAATCCACGGCTTTAGTGCCTTCTGAAAAGCCACAGACTCAACCGAAATGAGACGAGTCCAGGGATATTTGTCTGAGAACTCAAAGATCTTGTCTATGATCTCAGGAATGGTGATCCGCTGGATGAACGAATCCAGCATGATGATCCGGGCTACTTTCTCAAGAAATACGGTTACGACGTGGATGGCTGTGCGAGTGCCCCGCTTACTTGATCCCGTGGAGGGGTCTACAAGGATAAAGGTGGGATGCTTATGAGGCTCGATGGCTTCATGGTAGTCTGGTAGTACAATTCGGCCATCGCTATTAAACGAGTAGTATTTTAACCAGGACGTTACAAACTCCGCTACACCCTCCTCTGTTGGATTGTTGAGCATCTGACCCGCAAACCTCATTGGGTCGGTCCTCTGCATCTGATCAAGAATTTCATTTGTGAAGAGCTCGGGGAAGATCGGCTGGCCATTCTCCCTCACTGCCCGGCTAAAGACCCCCAAACGCCCCCGCCTGAAAGCGTGCGGCCCTATTGGCACAGCAGGATTAGACCTTGGATCTCCCCCGAAAAGGTATTCGAAAAACCCGTGAGCATCATCGAGCTTCCAACGGGTGCCCGTGTTGTCTATCTGGTGCTCATCCCACGGAGGAACTAGTAGGGGTTCAACGCCCTTTAGCCACTCAATCTTGCCTCTCATCTCGGCAGCAGAGCCGAACTCCCGCTCCCCGATGATGTCATCGAGGTTGATCTTCAAGTAGTGCCGTGAAGCTGGCTCCGCCCCTGCTCCGAGTGTATCGACAGTCGGCTCTCTCACATAGGTCTGCCGGGGGACTTCCATCTCCAGCTTATTCCATCTTGGAGCCTGCGAGCTCGGGTCGTCATAGCAGATCTCTGGATAGAGCCAGCGGAACAGGTCGTTTCTGGCGAAGTGGTTTTGAATCTCTCTTAAGAACCGGGAGGCGTTCTCTTGAGTGGCAGCAGGGATGAGGATAGTGACATCTGGGTCTTTGGTGATGTCCTGGATTGTGCCGCCTATGGTTTTGACACTACTTTTGAAGTGGGTCCTGGGCATGTAACCTGCTCGGCGCTTCAAGCTGCAAGTATCCCAGAACCTGCAGTACGCCCCGTGAGTTCGCACCGTCATGCGGTTGTAGTTGAGGATCACTGAGGCGAGATAGTACAGATCGCGCCGTCCCCGCTCGGCCATAGCCTCACGAGTCCGCTCGCGCTGGATTATGGAGCCAGGATTACGGCGTGCTTCCTGTGCCGCCTCCTGCAGTTCCGCCCTTTCCATTATCCTCCTCGGACTCAACCACAACTTCCCGCCCGTAGTCGAACTCCTCAAGCGCCCGATTAGCTGCGCCGGCTTGCTTCTCCATAGCTTTCAGCCGGTCGAGTGGCAACTCCACATGGCCGACGAGGTGCTTCTCAACCTTGGAATATCCTGCCCGGTCCAAGATGCCAAAAGCGCTCCTCAGGCTCACAGGAGCCAGCTGATCCTTTCTCTCCCTCATCCAGTGTGCCGCTGTTTCGATGGCCTCGGCGCTCAACAGATCGAGCTTCGCCCTCACATCAATCGCGTTGTCTGCCAGGCGCTGGGTGTACTCCTCTAGCTTCTGCTTCGCTCTCGGATCGCCAAGGATCAAACTCACATATGCTTGTGAGTAATCCAGCTTCTCTGCGATCTCATTATTCCTATGACCTGTGGCTTTTAGCAGCACGACTAAATCGTGCCGGTTAGACCACCTCTCCGGCCTTGGGTCATAGCGTTCGAGCGCCGCAGAAACATCCCCCATGTGCACCTCCTCACCATACAATCTAACAGCACTCCACCAATCTGTCAATAGCCCTCAATGTATCACACCAAATACATTCCCAGTGTGGAAATAGTTTCCACACTCCGAGTCTGCAAACATGAGTTTTGTGCTAATCCACTAGGTCGAAATCAAATAGTCGCGTTTGGTCTCGACAGCTTCTGCGCTCGCTGCCAGACCAAGGGGGGCTCCGGGGGCTTCAATAGGTACGCCAAATTACAGGTCACATGGGGAGTACGTTAGCCCACTGTTTTGTGTTAATGTCTGATGGCTCACAAGTCGGGGGAATGTAAGCTGGATTACACTCCACTCGGACGGATCGGCACTCCCCACAAGAACCATGCCATGATTTTTAGGCTGAGCCTAATTATAGACGACTTTTCGTTTTGTGAGGTGGCACACTTGCATAAACATATGTTTGCATTAGATTGCATATTGCAGGACGCTGATTGACAATTGAAGGGGTTTGTGTGTGTTGCCTCACAGGGCGCAGGGTGTCTCGTTTCGACACACCACTTTCCACGTTTTTGTTAGGAGGCTTACAATGAAGTGGGACACCTGTAGCGTTAAGACACGGGCGTCGGGCGGATATGACAAGGTGCCGATTCGGCAGGCCGAAACCATCCCCGACGCCGTGGAACTGGCGGGCGGAAGTGAGGAACGGGCGGTTGACCTGTTCAATCGTTCCTACACAATCGCCGCGCAGGCCCACGGGCGAAAGCACTTGCCCGATGAGAAGGCCGTAACTGAAGCGCTCGCTGGGTTTGTGTATACTGGCGAGCGTGCAGGAGGGCCACGTGGTCCGAGTGCCGCCACGGCCAGTTCGTGGGCTAAGGAACAGTTTGGCAACCGCAAGTTCACGGTGTCCGAACTGGATGAACTGATCGCCGCAAGGATGGAGGCCCTCCAAGCCGCCGCGGCTGAGTAAACCCTCAACCCCTGTGATCTTGTGAGGCAACACACAATTGTAGGCCAACTTACCAAACGCCGGTAGGTTGGCCTACTTTTTTTGCCTAGACGCTCTCCCACTTCGACCGGTTGCCGACTGTCGGGATCTAGCGAGAAGTAAGTCAGGTTAGTCAGTTCAGGTAGGTCAGTCAGCATGGCTCAATGCAGGCAATCACACATAGGTCAGTGGAGCCTGGTCTGCCACTTCAAGCTGCCACTTCAAGCACCCCTGGTGAACTTTCACTGCNNACATAGGTCAGTGGAGTCTGGTCTGCCACTTCAAGCACCCCTGGTGAACTTTCACTGCAACTACCGACGATTTTCAGAAGTATTATAGGTATTCTTTTTTTTTTTTTTTCTCTATAACTGTGGTGAGAGGGATTGCGTCTTGGAAGGTGAGTGTGGAGAGGGGCTTGACAACTGGGGTAAGATGATATATGTTTGATAACATGCCATTGCATGTGCTGACTGACTAGCCTGACCGGACCCACCGGCATGACTGACCGCGATCACACATTGGATAAGTTCCGAGTAGCTCAGGAGTTGTATTTTGAGGCGGCGCTCTCAAAGATCATTCAGCCTATGTGTCCGAGGTGCTGGAGCCTGCGGTGGTGCTTCAGGGGATACTATAGAGGTCAGGGGTCGGACACACTGGGCATGGAGTTCAGGACTATAAAGTGCAAAGACTGTGGACTATCCTGGAGTCCGGCGCTCAAGCTCCTCCGGCTTGGGAGGACGAGAGGGAGGGTGAAGAGGAGCGAGCCTAGGACCGGAATGACTAGACGGCCAGCCCTGACGTATGAGGTTGTGACTATGGAGGATAGAGTCGATAGGTTCGTGGAGGATGTTAAGAACTTGATTAGGATTGGCCAAGATGCCTTACTTCGTGACAGCGCAGAGAGCGAGTGAATCGGCTGAGCTTTATCGGGAGATTCAGGAGACATGTGTAGTTGGCGGCGCAGCACTGGTTATCCCTGCTGGGCATAGAGTGCCGGGTACGCTGGCTAACATGGTAAGAGCAGCGCTCACGGCTGCGCAGGAGTTCCCGGGGCTAGTCGCTGATTATGCGCCGGGGCTCAAAGATCAGGTGATAGTCAAGGTCAGGATGAGAGACAACTGTGTGGAGGTTGTGCCAAGGCCAAGGTCATCGAGGCTTAGCCTGTCCGGCGCGGAAAGAGTGGAGGCCAAGCGGCCGGTACAGTCAGTTGACTGCGGCCGGCGAGACTTCACCATTCCGAGCCCTGATTTAGCCTGGCTGCTCGATCGGCTCAAAGAGGGCATTACTCAGTTTGTTAACTTCAACACGCACACAAGCCGGGAGGAGTTTGAGGAGAGGTTGAGGCAGCTGGGGTTTGAGGTGGAGGTGTGGGAAGTACCAGAAGTTGTAGAGTTCAGGAGGACAGGACGGGGATGACACCCGAGCAGGAGGTTCCCATGGTAAGTGTGATTGGGTTCACGGGGACTCGCAAGGGGATGACACCCGAGCAGGAGAAGGAGGTGGATTATTTTCTGCGGGTTCTCGGCCCTCCGAATAGTGTCTGGCATGGCGGAGCGATAGGGGCTGACGAGCAATTCCACGAGCTGGTGCTCTGCCGCTGGCCAGCAGGCGTTCACATCTGCGTGCTTCCAGTGGAGCATAAGGATAGGTCAGAGAGAATTGAGCCCGGCCCCTGGGTTCACATCTTCCCACCAGTTAAGAATCCTCTGGAGCGGAACAGGACAATTGCTCGGGCTTGCTTACATCTTATCTGCACGCCGAAGGATGCCAGCGAAGTCCTGCGATCTGGCACCTGGGCCACAGTTAGGTACGCGAGACGGGTGATGAGAACACACACTCTGATCTACCCAGACGGCAGCCGCAAGACCTTCCGAGGAGAAGACGCTCACCACCGTTTCGCGGCCAAACTGTGGAAATCGTTTCCAAAGTGAACCAACCCCGTTGTGAGAGGGTCTTGACAACTGGCATGAGATGTATTATATTTGTATCACATGGGCGAACACGCCCGCTACTTCGGTCTTGGGAGGGCCATCATGAGAATCCAAGCCAATTATGCCAGTTGGTGGCCTCGCACCAATCTGAAGGGCTTTACCATCGAACTGAGCCCCGAAGAACTTGATGCCCTTTGCGCTGCAGCCGAGATTGCTCTCGGCGGCTCCGAGTTCGACGAAGTGTACGAGAGCCTCCTAACGGAAGCCAGAAAATTCGAGGGACCTGCTATGACTGAGCCCGAGGAGGTTTATGTCATCTGGACATCGGGCAAAGAGCAAATCCGCACGTGGCATCCACGAAAGCTGGTCAGCGCTTTGGCTCTTGGCCGACGGATAGAGGAACTGGGCCTGGACGTGCTTGGGTTCAGCGAGGCAATCCCACCAGATGCTAGACCTTGGAGACACTACGACCACAAAATCGAGCAAATCTTTCCGGGGTAGAAAGGAGATCTCATGAGGCCAAGAGAGGCAGTAAAAGTAGCCCAGCAACTGGAGAAGGCCTTCGATAGTGTGCTAGTCAACGGCACAAAATCAGAGGCGACCGTGCTGGCGAGTGATCACAAAGGGCTGTTCCCTCTTCGGCGCTGTGGAAGGGAGCCTGACGAGCACGTCGGCCCTCGGATGAGGCTCTTCAACGTCACTGCTTATGTTCGCCCCGGGGAGGGATTCTATAGGCCACGGAAAGATGAGCCGCCCCGGTGTGTGGCCAAGCTGGAGTGGTGCGACCACTGCAGCCATGTCTTCGAGGTGGAGTTCGTTCACTAACCAGGGAGTCCCCTGTGGATGATCTAAAGAAGGCAATCAGGGATGTGGCCTGGCGCGCATTTGTAGACGGCGAGCCAATTGAGGGCGCCGAGAGTTATCGCATCTGTAGCGACCCTCAAGAGNNCAGATCAGCTCTCTGCAGTATCTAATGAGGGAACTCCGGCTCAAGAGCGGTGATGCAAAATGGGCAACTGGTCAGAGCCGAGGCACGCAAAACCAGTCAGTCGCTTCCATTCCTTTGCGCGGATTCTTGCTGGGCGCTCTGTTGGGAGATGACGAGCCCCTACCAACCACGCAAGCCTCGCAGCAAGGCGAGTGCTTGCCTCTTCAGTCTCCCAAGACCCTGGTGGTTGGTAGGGGTACTCACGAGCCTTTGGGCGGAGGAAATGGCGGGCCTCAGGGAAGGCGCAGATAGCAGCGACCGACTCTGACGATCCCGGACAATGCTATCAGGTCGGTGAGCCGCCTCCGTCCAAAGGCACTGACAGGAGAGTCGATCATGAGCGCAGTTTCTCGCAGGCTCCGTGAAGTGTCGGAACTCTTCAGGCCAACCCACTGTCCTCATGCCGCTTTTCGTCTAGTCCAGGCTGCCCGCCACTTCGACTTCAAAGTGACATGCAAGCTTGGTCGTCCAGCAGTGATCATAACCAACTGGGCGGTTGCCTGCGTGCCGGTGGACGAGTTGATGGGCAGGATCTGGGAGGACGTGGAGAGGGTGATTCACTAAGAAAGGAGACCTCGAATGGAAGAGAGCACGACCATCCTCCAGTTCACTCCTGAGGCCCTGTCGGAGGTCATCCAGATCTCGCTCATGGCTGGGATGACGGCAGCCATCCTAGTTAGTAGCGGGAAAATCATCCCAGATGATGGATGGCTTCTTGATAGGGCCATCAAAATGCAGAGCGAGGCAAGGGAGGTGGACTTCATCAGGGATTTTGCAGGCCCCAACTTCGCTCGGGTTTTCATTGAGCGGCTGGCATCGAGATAGGGAAAGGAGGTTGTGGGGGTAAATGAGACAATTCATGACGGCTAATCGAGCCTCCCTCCTGTTCGTCATAGCCTTCGCTCTGGTTTGGCTGGCCGTTCTGGCCAGGGATCAGATCGACAGGGCCATGCCCCTTGAGCCAGTCATAGTACTCCCGGAACCCGAGCAAGTTGACGTGGTTGAAGTCAACGTGACCCGGTGCTTTCAATGTCACTCAGCCGCCTTCATTTATGAGTGGCACTACTAACTAGAAAGGAGACCTCAGATGAGCCTCGTGCCTGACTTTACCTATTGCCAAGATGGCAAGTGGTATAAGGAGCTGGTTTACGCCGATGAGTCAGGGGACTGGTACGTCTGCTTCGATGACTCGGAACCCATGGAGGTAGTCATAGCAGCCGAGTGTGACTTGTCTCCGAAGCAAATCCTGGATCGACTGGAGATTCCCTACGAAAGAATCTTCAAAGGCAAAACCTTCGCGGGTAGGCTCTTCCCCCCAGACTGGAAGTACCTCCGGCGGGCAAAGGCTTACTTCGTGTACGTCAGGAATCTCGCCTTTCCGGTGCCCGGGGAGCATTGCAAGTACGATCAGATCTACGACGAGTACCCGAACAGGGAAGGTGTTTACTACGGCATGTACCACGGTCAAATCACGGAGCTGCGGAGGTAGGATGATCTGGCTAAAGATCACAGCCACTCTCTGGATCTTGGCTTGGTTCTTATACAGGCTCTCACTAGCCAAGCCCCGGGGCGGTATCGATCCGCTACTGCAAGCCGTGGCGAGCCTATTCGCAGTGGCCGGAGTCTTCACTGCTATCCTTTCAATCTGGAGATACATCCCGTGACCAGGCTCGGCGAAGAACTCGAAGTCCTTGAAGTCGAACCGGCAGGCGTGCCGATTCCTCCTATCCACATTGAACCGGAAGAGTATGAGTCCGAAAGTCCAGTACGACCCGAGAGAGATCCCGAGCTGGAGGAAGCCCCCGCGGAGGCTAGAGTATCCAGTCACCGCGTTTAGGGCGTGGAAGCTCAAGCCGATTACGACGGCGCTAAGCGGGCCTCGATATAAGGTTATAGATGCCTTCCTTGCATCGGTTGCCTATTCCGAGGTGCTTTGGCCGGGGCCTGTTCTCGAAGCAGACATCAGGCCGAGCGACATCGATCTCTACTACGAGACCAACAGGAACGCAACGACCTTCAACTCTGGCATCTATGCCGTCAACAATGCCTTTAGAGTTCGGCGTGAAGTTATTCCCGATTACAGGGCCCCAGTCTGGGGCAAGGTCCACCTATGGGGCAGAGTTGTTCGGCATGAGTTGGGCTATCGGGCGGAGTATTGCATGATCCTCCGGATCGTAGTGCTAGTCCACAAGCTTGGCAGGCTATCGAATCCTGCGAATGTTGAGGAGCTCCGCGACGCACTCATGAGGCGTTACCAGTGTGACGTCAAACTGGTTGGTAGAATGAAAGGAGATCTCAAATGAAACCGCTGGCGTTGACCTTCCGAATCGAGAAGCTCACTAAGGGCGCGGTGAGATATGAGGAAGTGGATGAGAACGGTAAGGCTGTGGAGAACTTCGCAGTGGGCAAGTTCTACATCCGCAAGAGTGCCTTCCTCGGAGCGTCACCACCACAGCAGATCCAGGTGCAGATCGGGCTAGCCAAGTGAGCGAGAACGAACTACGCGCCGAGATAGAGCGGTGGATAGGGCGAAACATCGTAGTAGTGCCTGATCGTGAATATCTACCGCCCGAGCGCCTTGAGCGCCTGTTGCGGCGTGTGCTTGATGAAAGAGAAGCGATTTTCACGCGTGACCTTGAGGCTTTGTTTGGAGACATCAACGCGCACCCATCGTCGGGTAAGAAGACCCACGGGCCCGTCCTCCGCTGGCCAAGCATAGACGGTCCAGAGTGGCAAGTACGGCGAGCATGAGCCTGATTCTAGACACTCGGGAGACACGGCAACGTTTCGGCTCTGGGCCAAGCATAGACAGGGAAGCGGCTGCGGCGTGGCAGCGCCGAGACGGTAGAAAGCTAGACCCAATGCGCTGAGGGATGACTGCTAAAGCGCCCTCATCGGGTACGCGGGTGGATGGAGCCGGGATAGGTGGGGAATCCGGCCAGCCGCTTTCCTTGACGGAATGAGGCGAGGGAGGTGATTCATGAACACACGATCTGACGTCTTAGCAGAAGCCAAAGCCATGATTGGCGAGGCTGATTTCAGCCGCCTTAGCAGCTTTTGGAAGGCCAAGCTGGGCTCGCATGAGAGCGTCATCTACTTCCTCGGCGTAATGGCCGGATATCGCATAGGCGAGCGGAGCGGGATTAAGTGGGCTACTGCCAACGTTGAGCAGATAATGTCCGGCGCGGAGCCTCATGATGAGTGAACGGGATCTACTGAACCTAGCCGAGCAGATTGGCTCCCAGAAGATAGCCGAGGTCCACAGAGCCGTGCTAGCCTCCAGGATCCTGGAGGACAAGCCGGTTCAGTTTACCCTCGGCCTTGCAGTCTACTGCCTAAACGTGGTAGTCGAGTCAACAGCCGGCCTCGCACGAGAGTCTACAATTGAGGCTCTGAACCAGGCCCGATCCCTATGGTTCTGGTCCCTACTAACCGAGCAAGGGGAGAAGTCGGAAGATGTCGATAGCCTGGAGCAGGAAGCACTTCGAGAATGGTTACGAGGTGGTGGAAGTGTTCCTGGAGGGGCAGAGTAAGGCGTACTTCACTGAGAAAGTAGTGGAGGGTGAGCCGCTCCTCTATTTCAGCGTAATGGGCCTTGGGCAGAGCCAGATAGTATCCGTAAAGGCTATCAGCGATGAGCCGAAATACGGATACAGGGACTGCCTAACGCTGGAGTTGAAGGTAAAGAACGCCGGTGCACATCTTGCCGAGTTCATTCGGGAGCACTGGGATCACTTCTACACACTGCAGCATGGAGGAGCGGTTGCGGTCCCAGGCGGTGGGGAGTTCAATGAGTTCGTATTTGCATCTTGCGAGTGTGGAGCCGAGCTAAGAATTCCAAGGGAGGCCTTTGATGAGTGAGTTCTGGCGCTCCTATTGGAAGAGAATCAGGTGGGTGTTCCCACTCTGGGCCCTCTTGACTATCATCGGGGCTCTAATTCTAACTTGTCCAGGAGGCCTTTGATGATCAAAACCCTGATGTTCTCCGAGGAGCAGGCCGACTATCTCCTCGCCGCAATTGCGGAGGATAATCTCTGGCCCGCTAGTTGGTCGGCCGAGAAGTGTGAGCGGGCCGAGCAGTACATCGCGGACCTCTGGTCCGAACTCGAAACCTTTATAAAGGAGGCCGAAGATGCACGCTCCGAACACTAACCCACCACCGGACCTCTGCACCCAGTGCAGCACGGATCTCTCCGAAGTCGACGAGGTGATCGAGGAGTACGGGGAGAGGTTCTGCTCTGACACATGCGTGGAGGAGTATGAAGGGGAGACGGAAAACGGGGAGGAGGACTGATCGAGGCTGAAGCACGTGATCAGGGCGGAAATCGTTTCCACACTCCGGGCTGATCTCTTACGACGCTAATTATCATGAAAGGAGGCCTTGACAACTGGCACCAGATGTGTTACAATACACAAATGGCGCTGTCTGAAACTATCCACATACGGATAGATCCTGAGCTAAGGGATTGGCTGGAGGCTCGCTTCTCTGCACGGGGCGACCTTAGCTGGTTGGTCCGCCACTTGCTCGAGTCGCTCCGAGAGCAGTGGAACGAGTCTCAGCCAGTCCCAGAAAATCTCAAGAAGGCAATCGCTGAGTCTACTCTAGTATGAAATCTCGAACTCCAACAGTTTGGATAGTCAACGACGCCGGACACCCATACGAGAAGGCGGAGACGTTCGGGAACACTATCTCACTAACCGAAGGCGCTATCAACCCGTTTAAGCCGGACCGCCTCGCCCGTGTTCTAGCCAGCAAGTTGAAGGAGTCCCGCCAGGACGATCGCCTACTCCTTAGCGGATCTCCGATGGTAAACGCACTAGCACTTGTCTTGTGGTTTCAGAAGCACAGCAAGTGCAACACTCTGCAGTGGAGCTTTAAGTATAAGCGATACGAGCTAAAGACAATTCAGCTTAGAAGCTTGGAGGAGATGATGACATGACCCGCTCCCGCGCCTACGCTAGCATAATGGCCCTTTGCTTCGTCGCGGCTTGGGTTACCAGTTGCGAGCTAGTCAAATCGATACTCTACTAAGAAAGGAGACCTCCGATGGAAGAGCTAATCTATCCATTCAATGGCAGAGCGATGCACCCTGAGCCACTCGATAGGACACTCGATGATGTAGCCGTCGGGCTTAGGGCCGGAGAGTCAGTAAGTGTAGTCCTGGAGCCTGGGGACGCTACGAGGTACAACCTCTGCCTAGTACCATGCTGGTCGCCGCTGGTATATGATAGTCTAGGATCAGTTGGAATTCCAAAGTCAAGAGCAAATGAGTATCTACTAGTTGTCAAGTTCGACAGCAGTGGTGGGTCCTCTTGGTTCGCTCACTCACAAATCGAGCACTACGACGTCGGAGGTGGAGTTCAGAATCAGTGGTCACGAGAGCTGCTAGCATGGTGGCTCAGAGAGCTGTGGAAGAGGCTCACCAAGCCTGCGGAGGCCTCCCATGTCTAGGCGTGACCTTCCGATGGCCCCTCAGGACTTCTATGCGGCCCTAAATCTCCGTCCGGAGCTGCCGAAGAATGCCCACGACAACTCCATGACCTCCTGTGCCAACTGGTGCTGGAGACTCTGCTACCAGGAGTATATCCTCGCACGTCGCCCAGCATCTCCTGGCTTCGGTCTCCAATACGGTCGAGCCTGGCACAAGATGCATGAAGTACTCCACAAGTCGGGATCTATGTCGGCGGCCCTAGATGTAGCCGATGAGATCATCCCCGAGGCTATCGATGACAAGTATGGGCGCAGCAGGAGCCGAATCAAGGAAGCCTTCATTGCTCAGATCAATTACTTCGAGTCGCTGGACAAACGCTTTGAGGTCGTCTGCGTTGAGCAGGCGGCTGAGGCTCACTGCCCGGAAGGGGCTGAGTGTGTTTACCAGTGGGGAGGCTGCAATCTGCAGCATGGCGGAAAGGCGGACAGGCTGGTTCGCTACCAAAACAAGCTCTGGCTAATCGACTATAAAACCTCCACAAGGAAAGACCCCAGTTTCGCCGATAAGATGGTGATGAATCCTCAGTTCCTTGGTTATGCCTGGATCTATAGCCATCTAATGGGTGAAAAGGTCTGGGGAACCATTGTAAGACGCACCATCTCAAACAAATCCAACTTCGAGCCCGAGCCCTACATCAATGTAATAAGCGACGGGCAGATCAAACAGTGGATCAGAAACCAACAGGAACTCCAGGTCGAGATCAAGCGGCGCTTTGAGCAGCATGCTTTCGATATGGGCGGCTGGCCAACCAACCCTGAAGGCTGTTGGAGATACGGAAAGTGCGAGTACTTTTCGGTCTGCACAACCCCAGACGAGGCTTCAAGGCTGAAGCAACTAGCAGCCGAGTTCGTTGAGCATAGGCATGACTACTACGCACTTTGAGAAAGGAGACTCCGATGGCAGTGATTCCTGACCAAACCCCAAGTGTTGAGGAGCTTGTCCGCCCCAAGATAATCATGCCCTATGGCCCAGCCGGCGGCGGCAAGACGATCTTCGCCAGCACCTTCCCTTCACCTCAAGTCTGGCTCAATCTAGACGAGGGGCTGGACTCGGTGGTGTGGGCAGTCAAGGAGGGTATCTGCCCGCATGGAATAGAGAACGGCAGGCTCCCCTGGCTCTCAGAAGCCATCCCACGGGACGCTCGGAGACGAGACGGCTCTATCGACGCCGTCGGATTCATGCAGGCCCTGAACAAGGCGAATAGCTGGCTGAGCGACGAGAATGTCGACTCCTGGAGTACGATGGTAGTCGACTCTATGACGACTCTCAACGCTCTCGCTCTAACCGCCGGGCTCGATGTCAGCGGCAGGCTCGACGATCTCCAAAAGTCTCGCAAGGGCGTGCTCGTAGGCCTCGAGCCGTTCCGAGACTACAACACCCCCAAGAGCTTCATCTGGCAAATGCTCGAAGAACTCAAGCGGGTCTCAAAGAGCCATCGGAAGTGGGTTGTCGTGATTGCTCATGAGCACGAGGTAAGCCGCCCTCCCGACAAGCCAATGGGCCTGCCGACGCTTGAGGGGATCGAGCCTCAGATGATGGGCCAGCAGCGAAAGGACATCCTAGGCCTGCTCGATGAGGTCTACTATCTAAAGAACTGGAGGCCATCTGCAAGTACAAACGCGGAACCTCAGTTTCGGGCCCAGACCGTGCAGGATAGCGTTAGGGTGGCAAAGAGCCGCTTCGGCTGCTTGCCAGCGAAGATGATCCCAACCTATGCGGAGCTAAAAAAGCACGTGGAGGAGTTTTATGGAGTCCCGCTTGAGTGAACTTCGCCGTCTCATGTCCTATAGCAACTGGATTGAAGTCAGAAACAACGGTGTGGTCATCTGGTTTAACAAGCACGAAGGGCCGATAGCAGTCGGACAGCTGCCAAGGAGCCACCTATTTGACGTCGCCAATAGCCTCCTGACACATCTTTGCGGCTTGGACCCGGCCCTCCAAAGCGTTGCAGCTGAGGAGACTGACAGGTGGCAAACTAGAAAGGAGAAAGCCGATGCCTCGCCGAGTGATTAAGTCCGTCCAGGTCGATTTCGAGCACATTGAAGCTCTGCTCAACGGCCTGATAAGCGCAGGAATCATAACCATTAGAGTCCTGAAGGGAGGTGAGATCAAGATCGACTACCATCAGCCTGATCCATTGTGGATCGAAGCAGAGCCGTTCTAACCCCACACAAAAGGAGAACTCCGATGTCCCCACAACTCCGAGTTGACATGACCGAGGCCGAGTCCTTTGCGCCAGTCGATGCACCAGGCGTCTTCCCTATGAAGGTGTACTCCGTCTCTGAGGCCAAGCAGGGCCCGAAGGCGACTTACGTCGAGGTACAGTTCGCTTTCCTCGAACCCGAGCTCGACAAGAAGCATGGGAAGGTCTACAACAACTACCCGATCAACGGGAAGGGTGCCTTCCGCTTCAAGGAGATGTGGAAGAAGATCCTCGGCGAAGATCTACCCGAGGACGCTCCAATCGACGTGGACACTGATGAGCTACTCGGTCAGGAGATCGACGTAGACATCACCATCGACTATGAGTACGATCCTGAAAATCCAAAAAACAAGGTGGCGAAGCTGATCTCGTCGCACACGTAACCTCGCAATCGGGGCTGGCAGTCTACGGCTAGAGGCGACCGAAAGGGCCGAAGGGGCGACGCAACCCCGTTGGGCCTAAGGGCTGTCAGCCCTTTAGGGCTGAAAAGATGACCAAGCGGGAAAGGTGGGTTCTCCGGCAGGTACTCACCATACCACTCAAGAGACTGCAGGTCTGGTACTACATTGGAGTCGGCCTGTGGATACTGTCGTCCGTTGGCCTCGAAGCGTCGAGGTTCTTTGGAGCGCTTACGGGTGTAGCCCTAATGGTGCTCGCAACTCATACCCACACATTCAGGAAGGTTGTTGAACACTTTACAGACTTTCAAGGCGTGCTTTCTTGCATTGAAGATGAGGACGCCATAGAGAGGCTAATAGAGGAGAGCAAGAATGCGAAGTAGCCACCTCCACGAGGTATCCCCCGACGACCTTGATCCAGTTGAGTTCAGTCGCCAGCAGCGCTTTCCCCTGCTAATCTGCTCGAACGCGAATTGCCCCGAGCCTCCATATGGAGGCTTTGAAGGGGATAGCGGCAGGGCTTGCTTTGCCTGTGCTGAGCGAGACAAGCAGACCGGTCGAATTATTCAGCCGGTGGGAATCAGGGTTCAAAGGTTCTACGAGTACTCAGCCTAGGAGAGACGAAGATGACCCGCGGATTGGTTGCCTTGGCTTTCAGCGTCCTGCTGTGGGCATGCGCCGACAGCTCAGCCGACATTCCAACTGACGCCCCAATCGACGTTCCAAGCGTCCAATTCTCCGAAGGTGAAGCCTGCGAGCATACGCAGCACGACGACCATATGCACACTGAGTGTGAGAGCACCTGGCAATGTGAACAGCTCTGCAACGGCCAGGACTGCGAGTACATCATCGAGAACGAGGATGGCTCGTGTGAGGCGGAGTGGAGCCTTTAGGCAGTGTTAAGGCCACTTCGGGGCAGGTTAATAGTCAAGCGAGTTGGCGATCCTGAGCGGCCCGGCTTGTATCAAGGAATAGTCCAGCCAGCCACCGTCTTTGAGCGCCCACAAAAGGGCATCATCATCGCTGTAAACGGAGTAGACGACCTTGAAGAGGGCGACGCTGTTATATATCAGCCTTGGAGCGATAGTTGGCTATTTCCTGGCCTCGGCGGGGAGCCACTGGCCACAATCACTCCAAAGGTCGTTGAGGCGAAAGTCCTTCTGGACGACAAGGGTGAGGCGGTCTATATGCCCTTCCGAGACCGCATACTCATCAAGCCGATCCCACTTGGTTCCAGAACGAGTTCAGGACTTCATATCGCTCGTGTTGGAGAGGACGCCGACGACGCAGAGATCGAAGAAAACCTTCGAGGGGTGGTACTTGAAGTCGGGCCGACCGCCGATTCAGTTAAGGCCGGGGATAGCATCATCATGGCTCCCTATGGATCAGGAGCCACTCTCGGAGAATGGGGAATCGGGCTAGTTCTAATCAAGGAGGAGGACATCCTTGGGACAATCACCAATGGGGCCTAGCCTGCCGCCTCTCTCATTCCCGTTTCAGCAAACCCAATCGCAAGCACAGGGGGCGCTCAGCGGTGGCTTTGGAGGACTTCTAGGAGGCATCAATATGGCGCTGGTTCAGGGAGCGTTCACGAATATACTTCAACCAGGCTTAGCACAGATCTTCAACCAGGCCTTCATTAACATTCCTCCCTTCAACCCCTTTGAGGATCCCGATGAGTGGCTCATAGGGATGCCTCCATCGGAGGGGGCTTTGGAGCGCCTCAGAGCCTTCCGAAACGCGCAGATGAGTGGCAACTTCCAGCAACGCATGGCACTGGAACATCAGCTGGTAACAATGTCAAGATTCCAACTCGATCAGCTGAGGCATGCACAAACAGCTGCACAGCAGCCCTTCAACATTGGTCTTGGTCGCACAGCAAGTAATGGCCTATCAGACATCCTCAGAGCCGCAACCGCTCAGGCCCCTTCTCAGCAGCAGCCCAGCGGCTCAATCGCCAGAGCTTGGCTAGCTGGGGCAGATCGTAAGAACAGAAAGCAGCGAATGGATGATCTGGAGACAGCCATCAAACTAACCAAGAGTGCAGTCTCCTGCATCAAAGCCGACCTTCGAGCAATCGAGGGTGAGATCGAAAGGAGATATAGCGATGAGCCACGTCGAACACCTACACCGTGATCTGCCGATCTGGCGGGCAATTGAATCTCTCAATGCTAGGAGTTTTGACACCTCCAAGCCTTTCACAGCAAAGCTCGAACCTGGGGACACAGGCATGGTCGTGTTTATAACCTACGAGCCTCCCAGCCCCCCAGAACAGGCCGCTGCCGAGCGATCTCTCGAGCGTGCAGTGGCCCTTCTCAAGCCCGGCGTGCTGAAGGTCGCTGACGATATGGTCGGCCGGGTGAAGCTTGCACTCCAAGAACTCGTCGAAGAACGGAACAGCCTCCTCAAAACCCTGGAGCAAATAGGTGGAAAAGATCAAGATTAGTGAGGTGAGGGTAGACGAACGCCAGCGGACAAAGGCTAGTGGACTGGCTGATCTCGCCAACTCACTCAGGAAGTATGGCCAGCTGCAGCCTATCATCCTCGACGGAGACAACAGGCTCATAGCCGGGTTTAGGCGTCTATCCGCCGCAGTGCTTGCAGGTTGGGAGGAAATCGGCTATGTCAGGTCAGACGCCACCGACGGCGTCCTCAAGCAGGAACTGGAGCTAATCGAGAACATCCACAGGGAGGAGCTCCCTTGGCAGGACCGGGCATTGGCTCTCAGGAAGATCCACGACATGAAGGTTGCCCAAGATCCAGAGTGGTCTACTGAGAAGACCGGGGAGATGGTGGTTGGAATGTCTGGCAGGACTGTGCGGTATGCCGTCGATCTGGCGGACAACCTGCACAGGCCGGAGATAGCCCAGGCCTCCACTATGACTGGAGCCATCGGCCGTCTCCAGTCCATTCGAGCGACCGAGGATAAGATTCAGCAGGCCGCCGCCCTTGCAGACAAGGTGGGCGATAGGCGCTACGAGATACATATTGGCCGAGCTGAGGAGATTCTCCCCCAGCTCCCAGATGAATCTGTTGATGCCATTATAACCAATCCACCTTTCGGGATCGATCTCGATTTCAAGGGTACGAAGCCCTACGAGGATGATGAGGAGCAGGTGATGGCCATGATGGAGGCCGTCGTTCCTCACTTCTATCGAGTCCTCCGACCGGGCTCCTGGCTGTGCTGCTTCTTCGACATCGTTAAGCTATTCCCCTGGAAACCGCAATCGGTTGAGCAGAGCGATGAGTTTGTCGTCTGTCGTCCGGGGCTGATCTGGCTGCTTCAGCAGGCAGGCTTCACAGTTAACGTCCTTCCCTGCATCTGGGCAAAGCCCAACAAGACCCAAGGGAAGCTCCGAGATCCGAACACTGATCTCATCATGGCCTACGAAGCCTTCGTACTGGCCCGGAAGGGCGATGCTGTCCTCCAGCGGAAGGGTAGGCAGAATCTCTTCATCTATGACACTCTAACCGCTGACGAGCGGATGTTCGATGTTGAGATGCCAATCCCCCTGTGCGAGGATCTGGTTACACTCCTAACAGTTGGCAACCAGGTGGTCTTGGACGCCTTCGCAGGTTCCATGTCCATTCCAGCCGGCGCTCTAGGACAGCAGCGCATGGCTGTGGCGATAGAGCTAAATGCTGAACGGGCAGCACGTGGGGAAACCAAACTATACGGAGAGGCTTATGGGCAAGATAGTCGCAGTTGACTTCGATGGCGTGCTCCACGATTACAGCAGCGGTTGGCGAGGTGTAGACGTCATCCCAGACGGGGAAGTTCCGGGTGCAATAGGATGGCTACGAAAACTCATCGAGGACCCTGAGATCCTGGTTAAGATCTTCTCCACCCGCAATCACCAGCCGGGCGCCATAGGAGCCATGCAGAACTGGCTTCTAGACCACGGTCTGCCCTCGGACCAGACAATCGAGCTAGATTTTCCGCTAACAAAGCCGCCTGCTCATGTGCTAATAGATGACAGAGCTATGACCTTCAATGGCACCTTCCCCCGCCTCGATCAGATAAAAAACTTCCAGCCCTGGCATAAGAGAGGAGTCTTCCCGGGTGCCTAAAAGCTACGGATTCAAGTCCAAGCGAGTGGCAGGCGAAGGCCCACTCAACTCAAATATCTTCATATTCGGCGAAAGCCCAGGTGCCGAGGAGGAAGCCAATGGACGACCTTTTATCGGGCCTATGGGTCGTGAGCTCGATCGAATACTTGCCGCTGCAGGGATTGAGCGTAGGGAGTGTTACATTGATAATATCTGCCAGTTTCGACCCTACGGCGATAAGCAACTTGCCTTCTTCGCAGGGAAGCGGCCCAGAGAACAGTACCTCGACGGGATCATCAATGCCAAGCAGCTAATAGAGCAACACCGCCCGAACCTTGTTGTAGCAGTCGGTGCCTACGCTCTCTGGGGGTTGACCCTCGAATCGAAGATCACAAACTGGCGCGGCTCCATCATGGAGTCGAAGCTTGTTCCAGGTCAGAAGATCATCCCCGCGCTTCACCCAAGTTACCTAGTCAGAGGTAACTGGCACATGCGTCAGCCGACTATATGGGATTTTGAGAAGGCCAAGCGTGAAGCGGAGTTCCCCGAGGTCGATCCTCCTCAATACGACATCACCGTAGCTCAGACCCCCGCAGAGCTTGACCGAGCTTTTGAAGAGTTGATGAGAGCGGATGAACTGAGCGGCGACCTTGAGACCTTCGGTGGGCGGGACCTGGCCTGCTTTGGCTTCTCTCCCAAGCCAGACCGAGCTATAGTCATCCCTCACACAGGCCACCAGACCTACGAGATCTACAAGGCCATCCTCGAATCCGGCATCCCCCTCACATTCCAGAACGCCATGTTTGAGATTACATTCATGGCTGTGGTTTTTGGCATTCTGTGCAAAAATGTGAAGTTCGACACAATGCTATCGTCACATTCACTCTATCCGACGCTTCCAAAGGCCCTCGACTTCTTGACCAGCGTCTACACCCGCCAGGCCTTCTACAAGGAGGAGCGCAAGCAGTGGAAGAAGGCTGGAGATCTAAGTATCCTCTGGGGGTACAACGCGAAGGATTGCTGTAACACGACTGTAATCCGGGACGCCCAAGATCCAGAGCTGGATGAGTTTGATGCTCGGGATACGTTCAACTTCGAGATGAGTCTCCTCGCACCCTATGCTGAGGCTACGATCAAGGGGGTCAGAGCTGATATTGCGCTGCTGGACAAGCTGGCTGCGCAGACCACTGAGCAGATCAAGGTTGTTCAGGCCATGTTGGATGAGAGCCTTGGGCAACAGATCAACGTAAAGTCTCCCAAGCAGGTTAAGAAAGTAGTGTATGAGGATCTAGGTTTGCCTCGCCGCACGAGGAAGGGAAAGCTCACTACCCAACAAGACGTGCTCATGGACCTAGCAGCAAAGACCGACTCACCAGAGCTGCTAATGGTTGTAAGGTTACGACGCTTGCACAAGGTCAAGAGCAACTACGCCACTCGCAAGATTCTCGACGAGGATGAGAGAGTCCGCTGTTCGTGGAATATAGCAGGCACCAAGTCGGGTCGGCCCAGCTCAAGCAAAACGCTGTGGGACTCCGGAACTAATTTGGCGAATCAGCCTAAGCGGCGCGGCAGCATTTTTCGCAGAGTGTTCATTCCCGACCCAGGCAAGACATTCTATGTGTATGATTTAGCTCAGGCCGAGTCAGTTGTGGTTGCTTTTGAGTCGAACGACTTAATGGAGATAGAATGGTTCGAGCAGGGGCTCGATTCACACAGAATGCTGGCCGCTGTCTGCCTTGACAAAGACCCAGACGATATAACTGACTCAGAGAGGTACAAGTTCAAGCGCTCCCACCATGCTTTCAACTATCGTATGGGCGCTATCAAGTTCATGTATGTGGTGAACGAGGACTTTGATGAGACAGGAGTTGGTATAACTGCTGAGGAGGCCAGGCAGATCAAGGAACTATACCACATCCACCGTCCAACCCTACAAACTTGGTGGAGCGCCATTGTTAGAGAGGCCCGGGAGAATGGAGGCACTCTCCAGAACCTCGCTCCATCAAACCGCAAGCGCACCTTCATAGAACAGTGGAGTGATGATCTCATTAACGATATGATCTCCTGGCGTCCTCAGAGCACCGTAGCCGACGTGGAGCACAACGCGGTGATTCAGTACTGGCAGGACGAGGAGATGGCCGAACTCCGGGCGGCAGGCAAGGTTGACTTCTTGCTCCAGCAGTATGATGGAGGGGTCTGGCAAATAGACGACGATCTTGGAGATGATGTGATCCAGAAAATTGCACAGTTTCATCTGTGTGAACTCAACTCAAATGGACGGAGGTTTACAATTCCCGTAGAGATCAAGAAGGGCAAGACCTGGGCTGAAGACGATCTAGAAAAAATTGCTATAGTCCGGGCTTGAGATGCCCCGAAAGTCAGGGAATTGGCTCCTCGCTTACCGCGAGTATACCTCCGAGTCGGAGAGCCCCGAATCTTACCATCTGTTCACAGGGCTATCCGTGCTCTCGAGCGCTGTGAGGCGAAATGTCTGGGATGACCAAGGATTTTACCTTCTCTTTCCCAATCTCTACGTGGTCCTCGTCGGACCGCCCGGCAGGTGCGCTAAGTCCACAGCAATCAGAATGGGCCGCCAATTACTTTATACAGTCCCTGGAGTCAATATTGGCCCGGATTCCACCACCAGAGAGGAACTCATTAAGATACTTTCTGAAAGTCAAAGTGAGGGCCAGTGTAGTGTTACACTCCACTCAACAGAGCTGTCGAGCCTATTAGAGCCATCTGGAATCCCGATGATTCAGTTCCTCACAGACATATACGACTGTGAATACTCTAATCCGAAAGGCTGGCAGTACTCCACGAAGGGGGCGGGGAGGTATGAGATACACAACCCATACCTGACGCTGCTTGCCGGAACAACCCCGAGTTACATAGCTGAGGGGCTCCCGCAGAAGATCATAGGCCACGGGTTTACAGCGAGGACTATGTTCATCTATGAGGAGAAGGAGAGGTTCCTCAACCCGAGGCCAAAGCCGCCAAAGAAGGAGCTGGTCGATGCTCTAAGAGACGATCTGGTTCAGATCTCACAGATTAAGGGCAAGTTCAGCTGGGACAAGGACGCTGATGAGCACTACCAGACATACTACAGAAGCATTGGCGAGAGCGAGCCGCCGGATCACCGTGTAGAGGGGTTTCACTGGCGCAAGCACAGGACCCACATTATAAAGCTAGCCATGCTCACGTCGCTGTCAGAGAGGGACGACAAGATCATAACACTACCAGATGTCAAAGCAGCAGAGGACATCCTTGAGATGATAGAACCGAAGATGGCTCGAACCTTCCAGTCGGTTGGGAAGTACGAGCATGCTCTAGACCAGGAAAGGTTGCTTGGACAGATAATTGAGGCTGGGAATGGTGGGATTAGTGTAGGAGAGCTGTTTAGGAGAAACCACTTCATGGGCTCACTGACGGCGCTCAATGAGATGCTAGTCGGTTTGGAGGTTATGGGAGTTGTGAGGAAGGAAGGAGCAGGGCTCAGAGAGGCGATCGTCTTTGCGGTTGAGGGAGGACGGCTTGGGCGATAGTGTGGAAATGATTTCCAAAGAGGCATACAATGGAGAGCGGAACGCCGATTAGAACAACCGAGGATCTCTTCGTACTCAGACTCCACACGAACGGAACGTGGGAGTGGATCAGGAAGGAGGACGCTGCGAACATAGTCTACATTGGTACGGAACTCCCAGATGCTCTGAGAAGGATAGAAACGCTAGTCGTTAGGGATAACTCCTAGTGGGTCTGCCGGATCAGGCTCACCCAACAGAAAGATCTCTAAAGCATCCGCCTCTCGATTAGCCAGGAACTCCTCAGTCGGCCTTATCCCAAACGCAGCTGCAGCCGCATCGACTGGTCTGCCCGCGGCCACATTCTCGATCGCCCGAGTTGCATCCCTTGCAGCATAGAAGTTCGGCACAAAGGCTAGGCCAACTCGACTCAGAATATTCACGCCCTCCGTTACCCTCGCCCTGCCAAATGGCTGTCCTGCATCACTAAGTGTAGCCAGCTGACTCAGGCCCCTGATTGCACTGCCGAGCCCCACGATAACCTCTGCTCCAGGCCCGCCCGTATAGAAGACCGAGTTGTAAGCCGCCCACCTGCCCAAATCGAGTTGCAGCACCTCTCTGCCCGCTGCTATCACAGCCATATTGGCTATCGCAAGCCTGCCGAGGAACCGAGCCTGAGCGGCTCGCCCGGCATTCTCTCCTAGGTTACGAAGGGTGCTCCCCACGAAGTTAACATACCACATCGGCCACGTCCCGAATTGGCCCAAAAATCTTCCGCCCGCAGAGCGCCACCACCTAGGCTGATTCCCCCGACCGTACAGGAACTGGGTCACATCCGAAGCTCGCTTGCCAAGAAAGCTCGCTGCGTCTGCCGCATCTAGTCTGAGCCGCTTCAAGAACTCATTGATAACGGGACGATCATAAGCCGCAGCGTTTGACTCGGTCAGCAGTCGCCGGCGCAACTTATCTAGCTGCCGCACATCCGTGACTCCAATCGAGCGCCGAGCGAAGTTCTTGATTGCCTCCTCCGCTGATAGCCTTCCCATGTGATAAGCGATGGCCCGGTTCATCTCATCCGCCCCAGTGTACATCTTGAGGCTGACCTCTGACATTCTGGCGAGGAAGCGAGGCATCTCCTCCAGGATCTCCTCACCTGCAAAAACAGGCACAGAGCGCCGGGCAACTGCCCCAGCAGCAGCAGCAGCATCTCTGCCCTCGCGAGTCAAGGCTGCGGCAACTGCTCTTGGAAAGAGCCCCGGATGAGAGCCGAAGAGGGTCCAAGTTGTCTGAAGCGTCTGGGTCAGGTTCCTGATTGCAAGCCCTGGCCGAAAGCCCATCGTCGCTTGGTATGACATGCTGAGAAGCGTCAGGGCGAAGTCGTCAGCAACACGGGCTGTTTCACTGGTCCTTGCCACGCCGGGAAGGCGCTCGAAGACATTTCGCATCGTGGCCTGCATCATGGCCCGGGTCTCAGTGAACTCAACCCCTCGGATAGCTTCAAGGTAGTACGTGAGCGGCAGCGTAACTGAGCGGTCGTCCACGTTACTTATGAGCCGCTTCACCTCTCTCCAAGGCTGGGCCAGAAACTGCTTGTTTGCGCCGCCCCGCAAGTATCTTCCAGCTGCTACGAAGGCGTCAAGTTCGTAGATATCCATCACCCCGAAGCGCCTCATCTCGTTGACGAAGCGGATCTCTCTCGGAAGCGGGATGTTTCTGCCCCGAGTTTCCCTCCACAGCCTCACGATGGAGTTGCCGTAGACATCTGAGTAGTGCCGCAGATGCGGCGCATAATCACTGATCCACGTGCTGTAATCAAGCCCAAAGCGATCAAACAGGGCCTGATACCACTTCCTTAGCTCCTTAGCTGCAGCAATCTCCCCAGGCGTCATGTCGGCTTCAGCCAGTGCTCTCAGGTTCGGCCTCGCCTCCGACTCTAGCCAATGCGTAATCAGCTCCCCGTTTGCCTTCCGACCCCCAGCGATCTTCCGGATCTCCTTCAGCGGCTTCACGCCCCTTGGCAGTCCTGGGCCGCCCTTGAACCACTCAATCTGAAAGTTGTTTCGAGCCACGACTGCCGGTTGGAGCCTCTGAAAGCCCCTAGTCCACACCGGCACCCCGGTCCGCTTCTCGATTCGCAGCATTAAGCGGTCGTTCGGCGTGAAACCAAACTCAAGGAGACCGACACCCTTGCCCTCGAAGCTCTTAAAGAACGCATCTCCCGGAATCGGCATCCTCTCACCGGGCCTGAGCGGCGGGCCACCTCCACCTATGAAGCCCATCCCGAAGCCAAGACCCCGGGCTGCTGTTGGGGTTAGATCAGGTGCGAGGGGCTGGTAGTTGAGAATCCACTGCCGGGCCGCCTCGATGTTAGTGAAGCGCATGACATCGCCTGAAATGATATCGACGAGTTGGATTTCACCCGGCTGAGCGCCACTCCTAACAAACACACTACCAGTCCCAGCTGCAAGCTCCTCCAGATCCTTAATCCCCCGAGGTGTTCGAGCGCCGGCTGAAGCCAATGCTCCTCGGAGCCTAGTGAAGGTCTGTCTCTCAGCCGGACTCAGAGAGTTAACAACGACTTGATCTAGCTGCTCAAAATCAGCGTATGTGGTGTTGAGAAACTTAACCTCCTTGACATCGAACTCGTTCTCGGTCAGCGGATTGCGTACTCTGAATGATCCATCAGGGTTTCTCCCTAAATACTCGACAGGCATCCCATTATTGAGCTGAGCAGCCTGGCCCTCGAACGCACCCTCACGGGCATATTGCTGCCTCATGGCCTTAGTCAGAGATCTGACCCTTACGGGAATCTCATCTCCCACACCTATCATATCAGCCTCAAACTTGGCTACGGCCCTCCCAACTGAACCTCGTACAGCTGCTCCCTGAGCCGTAAACGTCGAGATCCCACCTGGAGCGGCTGGCATCCTCCCTGCAGTGATCTTGCCAAATGTGAACAGATCAATGTCCACCCTGGCTGCATCTCTCGCCTTGACCAGCCCGTTCATCGCGGCTATCTGAGCACTGGTCGGCCTCCTGGGTATAGCAAAAGCAATATCCGTCCCAAACTCCCCACTCTCTATTACCCTTACATACCCGCTTGAGTACATAGCTTCAAGCGACCTCCCCGGGCCGAGCCTAACTACTGCAGCTCGCTGCATTAGTTCGTCAGCTACGTCGTCATGTAGGAAGGTCATTCGAGTTGGATCAGCAGGCGGCATTTCCGCTATGGTCCTAAGCTCTGTGCCGTCTGGACCAATAAGCCTGACAGGGATCGATTCCGGCGTTGGAATGTCTGCCTCCATCCTAAACGCCACGTGCAATCTGTCAATCTCTTCGGATGTAAGAGCAAACGGATCAGGCCTGCTTGCCGCTCTATTCCCGATTAGTAGATCATATGTCCCATCTTCGTTCTTAAATCTAAGTATATCTAGGTCTGCCCCCTCAGCCTCCAGCTGCCTGATCGCTGCTTGGGCATCATCCAGCTGCACTCCTTTCACTACATTCACACCCTCCGGATTGCCTTGATGGACCGCTCTCACAACAGCGTTATCGTCCAACCTTCCAATCTGGCTAAGCCTGGACAATGCCACCCGTTCCGCTGACATCTGCTCTGCCATTACCCTCGCAAGCTGCTCTGGCACTACCACATCCGGCGGCTGGTCCATCAAGCGGGGAATCAACTCGCTAGCAATCTGCTTCATGGACTTGCGCTCAACCCCCTCAAACTGCTCCAGAAAAGCCCTCGCGCTGCGACTCTTCTGGGCCCTCTCAATTGCAGATACAAAGCGGTCGGATTTCAGCTGACGGTAGGCCAGTGCAGCGTCGAAGAGCCCTCCAAGCACCGCCCCAAAGGCAGCCCCTCCAATTTGTAGCCTAGTCGTCTCATCAAGCCCCGTGCCTTCAAGTAGTCTGGCGATTTGGCCTGGTGCATCAAGCGCCTCCAGCACTCCCCCAGGCGGCTCCTCTGGAATCGGAGCAGTTCGGGCAGGCTCTGCGACCGCCCCGGCAACGGCTCCAGAGATTAAGCCGGTAAGCCGCTCCAATCCAACCGATCTAGTTGAGAGCGAGGCCGGTCCAATTGCTCTAATCGTCAGAGCCCCTGCTCCGTACCCGAGGGCTCCCATAGCTACCATGTCACCTACAGCGTCGGTAGCCAGCTGGCCAATCCCTCCGATGCCAAAGGCCTCGTCTATGATCTGCTTGGTCTGCTCGAAATCTGCGACTGGCTTAACCGCTCGGGGGAGATCCAGCTCAGGCAGGCCAGCCATCCCTGCAACTGGAGCTCGACGCGCCAGATTCGCAAGCGCCTCGATGCCCCGCAGAAACGACTCCCCAGCGCCGACTGCAGAGCGAAGGGCAATCCCCCCTGCAGATGGAGGCAGGCCTGTAGGGCCAAGGGTAATTCCGCCTCTTCTCGGCTCATCGATTCCAGCGGACTGCCTAATCCGCTCCTCAGCCTGATCCAGCACAGCGGATTGGAGGCCCTGGGCTCTGAGCTTCTCTATCGCCCTGAGCGCAGCTTCGGCTTGCTCTCTCTGTCCGTTAGGCATCTACTGCTGCTGCCTTTGTTGTAGGATCTCAGCCAACTGCTCGGGTGGCAGACCAAGGAGCATCGCGGCAAGCGCAGTCGCTTCATCCTGAGTCGGCCCCTGAGCGCCGAGACCAAGTCTCCGCCCTGCGCCAATCGTGACTCCAACCCCTGGCTCTCGGGAGAGCGGCAGGTTAATCCTGAGCAGTGCCTTCCCCCCTACCTCAACTGACGGAATGAGGCCGGAGTCTCTGATCGCCCTAGATATGCCGAGTTTCTGCTTTGCCGTGAGCTGGTCATAGTTTGGGACTATCGTTCCAGCAAGCGCCGTCGAGTACATCTGCCTATACAAGTCGTGAAAGACCTTGAACTTCTCCGGCTCATCCACCGGACTGATTGTGTTGCTCAGCTGCTCGATTAGCTGCAAGAACTGGAACTCTGGCCGGTCTCTAATCCCTGGCATGAACTGCGCCATGAGCGTTGTGGTTATGGCATCTGCCGCTTCAATGGCAAGCTGATCTCGCTCAGAGAGCCCCGGCTCGGACAGATCCCTACCCTGAGATCTCAGTCTCCAGCCCCGGATAATCACGGCCGGGTCGGCTCCAGTCGCCGTCGCTATCGCTCTTGCCGCCCCAGCCTGGGCCTCAGCAATCAGGTTCCGAGCATTCGCCTTCTGGAGCAACTCGGCGCTCAGCAGATTACCTATTCCAACCGCCCCAGCAGCCGCGAAGTCGGCCAGACTAAATCCCTTGTCCACCGCCCAACGGGCAAGTCTCGAATCTGGATCAAGGAGGCTCTCCAATGAGAGCTTCGTCACTTCAGCTCGCTGCACATCTGAGAGCCTCTGTGCTATAGACTCCTCCGGTGTTGTTCCGAAGGCCACAGCAGCCATGCCTATGGATTGCAGAGTCTGCGGGTCGGTTCTCTCCAGTTCCTCAACTCTTGCGAGCGCTGCTTTGCCTGCCTTCTGGCGAGCCATCAGAACCTCAATCGGTGTGCCCTTGACCCCTGCAAGCCCTGCAGTCTGCAGGCTGGCCAGGGTACTCCCGATCTCAGGATCAGCGGTCGCCTGGCTAACCAGGAGGCCCAAGCGCCGCTCGGCACTGGCCAGCTCCCCACCAATCGGCTCGTCAGGTGTTGGCTCTCGTCCGAACTCAGTCTTGAAAGCCTCGCGCTCCTCAGGCGTAAGCTCTGCACCGCGCTTGCCTCTCGCAGCCTCAACAGTCTTGGCGGCTTGCGTCCGCCTTACGGCCCGCCTTTCCGCCCCCCGTTGAGCAATCAGCGTTGCTAGGAATCTGGCTGCATCGGCCAGCGGATCCTGCTGAAGCTGAACAACCGGAGTTCTGGTCTGGGGCAGCTGGAGCCCTGGAGTGATTTGTAGTAACATTTACTTGGCTCCTCCCATACCACCACTTAGCGCCCCGCCGCCGAGCTGCGCCCCAGCACTCAATAGTTGCGATCCAAGGCCGGGTCCGAAAGCTACCGGCGCCTCAGTCAGGAAGCTCAGAGCCTGCGGGAACAAGGCGCCCTGAGTTCGGGCGAACTCAAACATCTGCCTCTGCAGCCCCACGTCCTGAGCCTGTCTCATGATATCCCCTATATCGAAGCCAGCCCGGAACGGTTGCAGGGCACCAGTTACGGCCCCCGGTAACCCAAGCGCCGCCTGAAGCTGCCTTAGCTGAGCCTGATCTTGCAGCTGCGCTGCTAGCCTCTGCCGCTCTGCCAGACCCCGCTCACCAATCCGGGCAGCTAGCTCAGCTTCAGCCCGCTGAGTTCCAACGCTTTCCCTCACCCCTCCGATGCGTTGCCGCTCCCTAATGCGAGATTGCTCCTCCCCGATCAGGCGCTCTTCCGCCTCCCGGCCAACCTGGAGCAAGCTCTCGATATCTGGCATCTGGCCTCCTCCAGCTATTCCAAATAACGGGGAGGTCAGTTGTTCCGGCTGGAAGCCAGCCAGAAACCGCCCGAACCCCCCGGCTCCCTGCATCTGCAGTGGAGTCGGAGGCGCAGCGAACGGCCCTCCAAACTGAGGAATGGTGAATTGCTGAAAGAGGTCAACCAGCGACTCAGGTGTTGCCCCGCCGGGTCGTGCTAGCGGACGGAACAGCTCCATTCCTCTGGCGGTCAGGAATTTTTGGGCCTTTGCGCCGGGTCCGCCTGCCTGAGGTCCGAATCCCATCTTAACTCCTCCCCTGTGAGACTCATGATTACGCAGTCATGCCACTCGCCCTCGAACTCTACAGAATCCCGCAGAACGCCCTCAACAGCGTACTCCTTTCCGGAGATTTCCTCTAGGAAATAGCCTCCAAAACCGAGCTTCGACGCTGCCCGAATCGCTCCTCGGGCGTAAGTGGGAATCCGCACGCACAGACGGTGAATCTTGAAAGCCTTAGAGACCACATCGATCAGCCGCCTAACAATGTCCTTCCTGTGAGCAAAGTCGCCATCCCAGAAGGAAAAGTGGCCAAAGACCTCCACGATCTTATCTTCGGTTTCACTGGCTACTACAGGATCGGTGAGATACAGCAGACCGACATGCTCCATGTCTGGAATACTAACTATCTCAGTGGGCAGTCGAGCCCGCATAACCATGTATCTCTCGAAGCGCTCATATGACCTATCTATGTTGTCGTTGAATAGGGACTCATGCTTCTTGTGAAGATTCCAAATCTTCTCCAAGTTCTCTTGGGTTAGGGCTAGAGGCCTCGCCCCGTGCCACCTACCCATAGACTCACCCCAGACAATGAACTCCTTGCCATACCACGCAGCCTGTTCGGCCGTAGGTTTCCAAGTCACCGATTCACACCCCTAGGAAGAACTGTATGCTTAATGCCCACAATCTCAGGCCTCGCATCACCGAGAAAGCGGAGACGAGGCAGGACCGTGTCGAAGCTCAGACCAACGAACGCCGGAACAGTACTTCCCTTCGGTGCAGCAGGCAAGGTCATCTGCACTGGGTTTCCATAGACAGTACCACCGTCTGTTGAGTAGTCGAACTGGATCGTGGCCTGCTGCAGACTTCTATACTCAACGTAGACATAGTCTATCCAGCCCTCTCGCTCCGACGTTCCGATCTGGGGCAGGTCATGAGTCGCTTCAAAGCCGCCGATGCCCTCGTCGGTGAACTGGGTCTCGCCAGGATATGCCGCATAGCCATCTACAGAGCCAAGAAGCAGAGACCTGAAAGTTTGACCAGCCCCCCACTGGTCTATGAGCTCCGTGATGTCGTTTATGAGACGAGTTTCGGCGTCGATGACCGTGGTTCCAGTCACCACATCTCCCTCGCCGAGCGAGACCATCTCAGCGGGCAGCTTACGCCGGGTCCATACTAGCCTCTGCTCCGTGATCCAGGGGTCGATCTGCCAGACCCATGCAAGGTCGCAGTACGAACTCCCAAACGTCGGTGCAATTAGCCAGTACTCATGCCTGGTTTTATCTACAACCCCGTAGACCCGGTCGAGATTAGTGATCGAAGCTGCCATGTCCCGCTGGACTGGCAAGCCCACAGGTATTGGCCTCGAACCACCTCCAAAGACATACACCGTGGAGCCTGTGCCGAGGAAGATATCTCCTATCGGATCAAACCTGTCTAGCGACTTCCCCGCGATTAGGCCTACATCAGCCGAGGCCTCGTCAAAGGTCAAAGGCGACGTTGGAACCCCAGTAGGCGCCGCTTCCCAGATCGAGTTCTGGCGGTAGACGTAAAAGCGTTTGAAGAGGAGGGAAAGCCCCCGGATTCCACTAGGGCGCTCCCTCGAGTCTGGAGCGATGACTAAATCATCGGAGTTGCCTGCAGCGAAGTCGGTCAAATCAGTGTCATCGCTGATTTGGATTCGCTCTTGGTTACGACCCCCTCCGGTTCCTATATCTGCAGCAATGATTCGGCCGAGGAAGAAGGCCAGTAAGCGAGCGACCGGTGCACTGGCCGACAGTGCCACAACTGCGTTGACGTCTACTCCGTCCCAGCGACGGATCGTGTCTGCCCCGTTCGCTACGAGGAAGTAGTCCAGATCATCAACAACCAGCGTGTCAGGGTGTACCTGGTTCGAGCCAGTTAGAGCACCTGTTAGAGCGAGCCAAGCCGAGCCATTCCAGCGCTCAAGCTGGGCAGGCATCACCCTCATGGCGAACTTTGTGCCGGTTGTCAGCTCGAATTCGCTCAGGGCCATAACATGCTTGTCGGCTGCAGCGCTCTGTGCTCCAAGTCTAGCCAGCCCCCAGGCTTTGCTGACAACCCCGTTGTCTATACGGGTGTTCTCGCTAAATGGGGACTTGACCGGGCCAATGGTCATCCTAGGATCCCAGGCTGGAATCGATACGTCCATGCCCCCATCGAGAGGCTTATGAACAACTGGTGCACGTTCCTCAACCTCAAACCGAGGAGCGAAGCGGCGCTTGGCCCCAAACCTCATCGGAGCCACGGTAGCCATCTCCACAACAGCAGGAACAGGATGAACTCCATTAGAATATCCTCACAACGGCCAAGAATGTGTGGGCAGCGTCCAGCCGAACGTCCAGTGCCCCGCCGGAGTCCTGTCTAACCTCCAAGAAGACGTCCGCTGGTTGGGCTGTAACCTGTACGAGATCCATGACCTGCTGGAAGTCTTCAGCACT
>JABAOH010000064.1_pt1 | contig 45523 bp, 49 predicted proteins | sample 7062181 | NCBI WGS metagenome assembly JABAOH01 (sample SAMN14538630, study PRJNA623070) | marine sediment metagenome | biome: marine biome [ENVO:00000428]; feature: marine pelagic biome [ENVO:01000023]; material: deep marine sediment [ENVO:00002113]; isolation source: pool of 5 deep marine... | reverse complement strand
TTGTCTCTTTGTTGGATGGTTCGATGAAAAGTGCCACACTTGTGGGGAGAGATAGTTTAGGAGATATTGCTGTTCTCCAGACAAGACTTCCTTCTTCTGTCAAACCTCTTGAAATAGGAGACTCAACAAACCTTACAATCGGCGAACCTGTCTTTGCACTGGGTAGCCCTGCTGGCTTAGTGAGTAGTATTACATCTGGGGTGGTTAGCCAAGCAAATAGAACTGGTATCTCCATTCTCCCCATGATTCAGACAGATGCTCCTATAAACCCAGGTAACTCCGGTGGGCCTCTTATCAATAAAGAAGGGAGAGTCATAGGAATCAATACTGCCAAGCTTACTCCTATCTCAGGCTTCGAAGGGTTAGGCTTTGCCATACCGTCTAGTATTGCTAGTCGAATAATTCCTAGCCTGATTGAGAGTGGAAGATATGACCATCCGTTCATAGGCGTTCAAGGAGTATTTATAGACCCACTCCAAGTCCAAGTCCACAATCTCCCGGAATCTGTAAAATATGGCTACCTGATACAAGAAATAATCGAGGGAACCGCAGCTAGTAGTAGCGATCTTCGCATAGGTGACGTAATACTAAAACTAGCGGTTTATCCTGTGAGACAAGCTCATGACATCCCATATGTAATGGAACACTTCTATTCATCTGGTGAAGAAGTAACCTTGGAAGTTCTTAGAGGAGAACAAACATTGTCAATAACTCTAACTCTTGGGATACGTCCGGAGTAAAAGTATTTAGAATTGGAAGTGGATCTGCTAAGATTAAGTGCAATGAGTGAAAGAGTGTAGGAACATTAAAGCCTGTAGAGAGATTCGCAGGAAGAATTGGGGGGAGATCTCTGTGGGTATACATAACTTAACATTAAAAACATATGCCAAGTATCAGGAATGTGTCCTCAGGTTTTACGTCGCTATCGGAAAGCTGACGAAAACCCCTCTCCTCGGCCCTCTGATTAGAATTCTTGGAAACTGGTATGGTAAAAATCTACACAAAGCTTATCTGCTCACACATGAGGAAGCAGTAGAGATAGTTGATGCCTGCAACTCCATTGCGGTCGGATCTTGTTCCTGTAGAAAGGTCTTTCAGAACTGTGACAGCCCCATAGAGACAGATATGGTTATTGGCGTAGGGAGAGATATTTTCAGCGAGGTTGAGAAGCGAGAATATAGGGTGGTCTCAAAAGAGGAGGCAAGAGAAATCCTTGAGAAATGCCGCCTCAGAGGGCTGGTCCACAGGCTGTCAAGGTGTAAGAAAGATTTTTATGCCATATGCAACTGCTGTAGATGCTGCTGTGTTCCTACAAGACTCGCCAGGATCTATGAAATAAAGAATGCATTGGTCAGAGATCAGTATGTAGTTCACAAAGTGAAAAATTCACTCCTGTAGGTTTTAATCTGGATTGATTGAACTTGGAAAAAAAATTGTTGAAGAGATAATGAAACTCCCAAGCGGTAGAGCTATTCAGTCTTGACGGGTGTACTCTTCTCGATGCACTCCTCGTGTCTGCTCAGTATTTTATCGATCTCCTCCCTCAACATATCTTTGGGCATATATCCCACCAGCTCACCGACGGTCCTCCCCTGGCAGAAGAACTTAAGGGTGGGTGTTCCCATAACGCCATAACTGATCGCCGTGTGCTGATTCTCATGGCTCTCTAGGACGTTCAACCTCGTGAATTTGAGCTTTCCTTCATATTCGGCTGAGAGCTCTCTGAGAACGGGGTCGAGCCTCAGACACCAGGAGCATTGCTCATGCCAAAAATCTACAACGACAGGAAAATCCGACTCTAGAACTTTTTCTTTCCAGGTTTCCGAGTTAACATCCACAACGCTTCCCGAACCCATTAGCAGATCCACCTCTAGATCTACTGTCTCTTAAGATTGTGAGGTTTATTAGCCTTTGTGTCTACCTAACGCGAAACTTCAAGTAGAAACCACGCTAGAATCTTTAGGTGTGCCGATAAGAGATTCAATGAGAAGCAAATTCGTGCATGATTTGAGATTCTTTTGGTTTGGGGCTTATAATAAAGATTTTTTCGCCTCCATCATCAACTTTGGGAGGATTTTCTCCTCGTAGATACGTCTCTGATTTAAATCCTTAAAGTAGATCTCTGCTATGACCGACTCGATCCTTGGGTTATTCGAGAGAGTAAGTGTGTAAACTTCTTTACATATCTCTCCGTTTTCTTGGAGGAGGCCCAGCGTCTGCTTCAACCTCTGCCTGGGCATGTGTCTATCCGAGGACATTTCAGTATGAATTTTCTCGAAGGATAGAGCGCGCTGGGAGCTCTCGATCACTTCAAGGATCTTCTCCTCATCGCTCAACTTGTTCCTATCTTTGAAGAAGTATATTTCAATCACCAATATATGTATGAAAATCATTCATTATAAGTAGGTCTAAGCTAGTGGACGAAAGATTATAGTAAGTCTCATCCTCTAGATTTCAACAATATAATAGGAAGAATCAATATTCTGTAGAATAGGCGGTGGAATCGTTGCAAGAGATAAGGTTCGGTGCCAAGTTGAACGTCATACCTTCCTTCAGCGACCATCCAGACTACAGCGAGCTTAAGAGGGTGCTCCTCGAATGCGAAGAGCTGGGCTACCACTCCGCATGGGTGATGGACCATCTAATCTGGGGCGAAAAGGGACCCTTTGAGTGCTGGGTTACCCTCTCGGCGCTGGCCGCCGAAACAGAGAAGATACGGCTAGGACCACTAGTCTCATGTAACTCCTACAGATATCCCGCCATCCTTGCCAAGATGGCAGCCACCTTCGATGTCATATCCCGAGGAAGACTCGAATTCGGTATTGGAGCAGGCTGGCTCGAAGAGGAGTACCATGCATACGGCATACCCTTTCCCAAGCCATCTATCAGAATAGATCAGATGAGAGAGGCTTTGCATATCATCAAAAAGATGTGGACCGAGGAGAGGCCGAGCTATAATGGAAGACATTACCATGTAAGAGAAGTGATCTGTGAGCCAAAACCTCAGCAGAAGCCCCATCCACCGATATGGATAGGAGGGGGAGGAGAGAAAGCAATAAAAGTCATAGCCGAGCTTGCCGACGTGAGTAGCTTCACCCCTTCACCCGCGACTGGCATACCTATCGGCTCCCTCGAAGAGTTCAAGCGCAAGTTGGAGGCTTTGAGGAGGAACTGCGATGCAGTAGGCAGGGATTTTAAAAAGTTAGTGAAATCATGGACCGGCGACCTGATTGTCGCCAAAGACAGGGAGGCGTTGAAAGGTAAGATCGCAAGGTTCAAGAGTGAGATCATGTCTCTCGAGGATTACATCAAGAGAAGCATCATCGGCACCCCCGATGAGTGCATTGTGAAAATAGAGCAGTATATTGAGCTAGGTGTAACCTATTTTTTGCCTTCCCTCAAGACACTGGCAGATGATAACCGACTATTTGCCCAAGAGGTCATGTCATCATTCAGGTAAAAAATCCACTTTAAAGAGTAACGCGCAACTGTTGTGAGTATAACCTGTTGATTACTTATTAACATAAACTAGGCAGAAAGGTCTATTGTCGTAGGGAAATCCAAGTAGAAAGAAGAATCCTGTGTTTTTAAACACGGAAGTGTCAACAATTAATCTGGGCTGGGTAGTATGTCTTTTGAAATTTTTAGTGAAGACTTAGAGCAAGTACTTATGCTCATCGAGCAAGGAATTCAGGAGAGACAGACATATGATAATGCCTTAGAAAATGAGATAATAAAGAAAGGGATTAAAATTCCGAAGATTGTTTTAAGCAAGATCTTGGATGCAACAAAGATCCTTTTGACTCCTTCTAAGCATATCGAAAGGTTTATAGTGGTAACAGGTATCGATAAATCAGGAAAAGAGACTCAATGCTTTAATCCAGAGAATATTAGGGGAGTAACTTCTATCAATGATTATTTATCCCGTCGCTCCCATCGAGTCCTGAAAATTTCACTGCCTTCTTATAACACTCTACTCGGCTCCCTAATTGCGTCGTATCTTAAGAGAAAAAATAAAGGGATACAGCTAAGAGGAGAGATTTCAAGAGAATATGCTTGGGTTCTATGGTCTCTGGATAGAGCTCAATATAACAGTCAAATTGTTGAGTGGATACAGGATGGTCCCAGACACGTAGCTCTATCAAAAAGATGGCTAGAGAGCAATGTTGCTTATCAAGTGGTTAATAAGATAGATGAAAAAAGGATTCTCTCTTTCGAAAGAAACATTGTTAAACCAGACTATGTTTTCATAATAGATATTCCAGTATCTGTCGTTTTCGAAAGAATCGAAAACTCTAAAGAGCGAATGGATAGATATGAAGACAGAGAACTTTTAGAAAAGGTAAGGAAAATTTTCTTAAATCTAAATCGGTTTTATCCTTATGGAAAAATCTTTGTTTTGAATGGATTACAAGCTCCTGAAAGAGTAAATATTGAGATTCTCGAGAAATTGCGTGACCTTGGCTTTTAATTTTTAAAAGACTAAAGAGGTGAAGCATGCAGAGGACCGGAGGACTCAAAGAAAAGAAACGTAACCTCCAAATGACCAACGAATATTTTGAGAGTGAACTCGCTAAGACAGAATACGAGGGCGTCTTGGGAGTTGCTAAATTCAAGAGCGTCTACGAGGAGCTGATGCCTGTCCAAAAGAGGAGGCTGGAGGAGCTCTGTGGCGATCTTCTCCATAGTCTCATCGAAGAGGGATCGATAATATGCATCGGTGTGGCTTACCCCGAGGCAATCATTGACTGTATCAACGTCGAACCAGAGGGGAAGATAGATCGAGACGAGTGGAACATCTACGCCAAAGAGTATGGTGAGATCAACTCTCTCTTGAACACTATCTCCGATGGCATCGCCGACATGTTCCATGGCATCCAGATACCGGCCACAGTGGAAGGGTACACCAAAAAGGTCCAAAGCGTCGAGGACTACTACGGGATGACGGTTTCTCATAGGGTCGTCGCTGAGAATGCAGGGCTAGGGTGGAGGGGCAAGAATGAGCTCCTCATACATGAAAGGTATAGCTGCGCCCTGAGGTTCGCTTCGGTGATTGTGGACACGCCCCTCAACATTGCCCAGAAGAAAGATCTGTCTTGCGGAGACTGCACGGCCTGCCTCGATGTCTGCTCTTTTTTAAGAAACAAGGAGATGCTGGAGAATTATCGAGAGAATTGCAGGAGGCACATCGTCGCCCTCGATCTCAAAGACGAAGTCTGCGGAAAGTGCATCTTGGCTTGTTACCGCCAGAGCATCTTTAGTGATAAGTTCCAGCTAAGACCCTAGAGGTTAAAATAATGGACATAAGACCGAGAGATATTCTGACGAATGCCCATTGTCTCTAGCTATTTCGATGCCGCGTTTGTGTTTCTAGACTTTTCTCTCCTATACATCAACTTGTTCAATGCATTCAGGTAGGCCTTGACGCTGGCCTCGATAACATCTGTGGATGTCCCCCTTCCCACCACTATATGACCATCGCTTTCCACCTTGACCACCGCATCACCCAAGGCGTCTTTCCCTCTGGTGACGGCCTTAAGGGAGTAATCTAGAAGCCGACAGCGTATACCTGTGATCTTCTCAACTGCGTTGTAGGCGGCGTCAACGGGGCCGTTTCCATGGGTTACCTCCTTAATCTTTCTTCCTCCAAAGCTTATGCAGACGGTGGCCGTGGGAAGAGCCCGACTTCCTCCTACCATCTGGGTGTATTCGAGGTGAAAGGTCTCTGGGATAGTGAAGACCTCCTCCTCAATAATTGTCGATAGGTCTTCGTCAAAAACCTCCATCTTCTTGTCAGCCAGCGTCTTGAACCGAGTAAAGGCTCTGTTTAGCTGCTCTTCTGTCAACTGATAGCCTAGGTTAGCCAGTCTCTCTCTGAAGGCGTGCCTACCCGAAGTCTTGCCAAGGACCAATCTACTCGAGGTCAGGCCAATGGACTGAGGGGTCATGATTTCATAAGTGGTCCTCTGCTTCAGGAACCCATCTTGATGGATTCCGGCTTCATGGGCGAAGGCGTTCACTCCTACGACGGCCTTGTTGGGCTGAATCGGGATCCCTGTGAGGCCGCTAACAAGTCTGCTCGTCTTGTAGATCTCCGTGGTGTCAATGTTCGACTTATACCCATAAAAATCCCTGCGCGTGACCAACCCCATAACGATCTCTTCCAAGGAAGCGTTTCCCGCCCTCTCCCCTATGCCGTTCACCGTGCACTCTACCTGTCTGGCGCCATTGATGATGGCGGCCAGAGAGTTGGCTACGGCCAGGCCTAAGTCGTTGTGGCAGTGGACACTCAGTGTCACCCCTCCGACGCTGGGCACATTCTCTTGTATGCTTCTAATCAGTCCACCGAACTCTTCTGGTAGAGAGTACCCCACGGTGTCAGGAATGTTGATCGTTCTTGCTCCATTTTCCACGGCGGTCTCTACAACTTTATACAAGAATTCCTTCTTAGTCCTAGAGGCATCTTCGGGTGAGAACTCCACGTCGTCGACCAGGTCCTTTGCGTGCCTCACCGAACTTTTTATTAGGTTCAACACCTCTTCCTCGCTCTTTCTCAATTTGTACTTCATATGGATGTCGGAAGTGGCTAGAAAGACATGTATCCTAGGCTTGTCCGCGTGCTTTAAGGCCTCATAAGCTCTATTGATGTCCTCTTCCACGGTTCGGGCTAGTCCGGCGATGGTGGATCCCTCTATCCTCTGGGATATGAGTTGCACCGCCTTGAAGTCATCAGGAGAGGTAACGGGAAAGCCCGCTTCTATAACGTCGACGCCCAGCCTGGCTAGTTGCTCAGCAATTCTCAGCTTCTCCTCAGTATTCAAACTCGCACCCGGAGACTGCTCTCCGTCCCTCAGCGTCGTGTCAAATATTATGATCTTCTCCATGGGTACCCCTCGATATTACGCCACGGGATGTTAGATAAGTGATATCTAATAAACGTTTCATAAAAAAGGACGGAGATGTGGCGTAAATGGGTGCGAGAGGCATCATGGGGAGACTGCTTTTTTTCCTAGCTGAGGAGGGTATCTCATGAGACCTTCGACTTTTCCGAGAATTGAGAGGTATTGGTCCAACTCCTTTAGAAGAGAGAGGCTCTCAGAGGAGACCTCGATCTCCCGTCGCAAGAAGTCTATCCTCCTGATTAAAAGCTCTTTCAGCTGGCTCAGAACGAGCTCTGATGAGAGCCGCACATACTCCTCCCTCGTCTCGGTGAAGATCATCTCCCTCTCGCACCTCGAGCAGTAGTATTTACTATCTTTCTCAAGAAGGAGGAATCCACATAGAGGGCAGGTCTTAGAGGTGAGCTTCGCGCCACCTCGGAGGTGGTTGGCAGCCTTCTTCAGAGCTTCTTCATCCACCTGAACTATCCCTCCAAAACTAGGTCTCCCCTGAAACATTTATGTTTATATCGTACGATTAAGTTAATAGACAGAATATATACTTCTGGTTATTGGGTATTACACCAAATTGAATTAGATTGGAGGTTGACAGACTTGTCAAAGAAGAAGATCAAGGATGAGGAACACAATAAGAAGATACTTGAGGTGACAACCATACTAAAGAACATCAGCCAAACGACCATCATACCGAGGAACATTAGGAGAACGGCTGACTCGACCATTGAAACACTCAAGAACAAGGATCTGACACCTGGGGTAAGGGCGGCCAACGCCGTAAGCACACTGAACGAGATCCTCCACGACCCCAACATGCCCTCATTCGCCAGGGTTAAGATATGGAATGTGATCGGAATATTGGAGACTATCCAGGATTGAAGAAAAACGAAGTGGAGCTTCTTAAGGAGCTCTCAGAGGCTTTCGGCGTGGCGGGCTTCGAAGGGGAAGCACTGGAAATCATTAAGAGAAACGTAGAGCCATTCGCCGATAAAATAGAGAGGGACAAGCTGGGGTCGCTACTTTTCTCTATAAAGGGTGAGACGGAGACGCCTCAGGTGCTGGTGGTAGGACACGCTGACGAGATAGGCTTCATAGTTAACGCCCTAGATAAGGGTTTTGTTAAGTTCATACCAGTCGGAGGGTGGGACCAACAGGTTCTACAATCCCAGAGGGTTGTGATCAACACCAAAAAGGGCAAAATTAAAGGAGTCATCAGTTCGAAGCCACCACACCTGAAAGACACTGAGGAGAGGAAAAAGCTGGTCGAGATCAGGGATATGTACATCGATGTGGGCGCCACTTCCGAGGAGGAACTTAAAAGATTAGGAGTCAGGATCGGGGATCCCATCATTCCCGACGCCAGGTTTGAGAGAAGCGCTTTCGCCGATAAGGTAATAGGCAAGGCCTTTGACGACCGGATAGGCGTGTATATAGCAATAGATACTCTGAGGAGGATAAAAAGCCAAGGTATAATCCACTCCAACACGGTAATAGGCGCAGCGACCGTGCAAGAGGAAGTAGGGCTCAGGGGGGCACGAACCGTCCCAAACATCGCAGAACCAGACGCCGCCATAATAGTGGACGTAGACATCGCCGGCGATGTGCCGGGGATAAAGGAGTACGAAGCACCTATAAAGCTTGGCAAAGGTCCCGCCATCGTGGCCTACGACGCCTCTATGATAGCAAACAACAATTTTAAGGAGTTAGCGATAGAGGTGGCGGAAAAAAATAAGATTCCGTATCAGCTCTCGGTTTTAGCGAGAGGCGGAACTGATGCAGGTCAGATCCACCTCCACAAGGCCGGCTGCCCTAGCCTAGTCATAGGTCTGCCGACAAGGCACATTCATTCCTTCACCTCTATACTCTCTCTGGATGACGTAGAGAGAACCATTCAGCTTATTATCGAGCTGATCAAGATCCTTGATGAGGTTCAGGTAGCTTCTCTAACCAGGGGGTAACAGGAAACATTATTTTGAGTCCTCAACATTAGAGTATATCAGATCTGAATATTCTGAAGGAACTTTTCTGTTTAGTTCTAACTAATTATAAGAGACCTCTACAGGTTTCGCATCGAATTTTATGTAGGCTTACAGTTAAGAGTATTGAGGTCTTAGGAGGTCAGATCTCGTTACCAAACCCATTAATTTGTCCTTCCTTGTCACTAGGACAGCCGGATAGAAATTGAGTAGTGAGGAGAGGAGCTCTAACGGTGTATCTTCGGCGACGGTAGGGAAGGAGTCGTTCATGACATCCCGCACCTTGCCCTTCAGGAGTTTTTGGAAGGAATGGCCGTTTGATACGAGTTTCACAAGGATTCGCTCTGAGATGCTTCCAACAATTGCTCCTTTCTCGAACACTGGCATCTGAGAGATAGCATGCTCATTCATGAGGTTCACTGCCCTCTCCACGGTGTCATCGCTGGAGACGCTAATAATATCTTTAACCATCACATCTGATGCTCTCTTCGTCCCCTTGAGACGCAGCCTCTCTAAAGTATCGAAGATGGCCTTTGCCTTAGAGTAGGATGTTTCGGTCTTCCCTGCTTCGATCTTGGCGATGAGGGATTGGCTGACCCCAGCGAGCCTGGCTAACTCGGTCTGGGTCAGGCCCAGGAACTTTCTCTTCCTCGCGATGTCCTTTATCTCAGGCAGCATTCCTTCTCTCACCTATCTCTTCAGGATAATTCATTAACAATGTACTCATTTATAGCGACTTAACTTCAGAGATGCCTTCCATTAAGGTTTATAGGTTATTATAGTTAGGTATTTTGGGTGTTTGACTATATGGAGTACTTCTACGAGAACTTTGAAGTTGGGACTAAGATTGTGACTCGAGACAGAGTCGTAAGCGGTACTGAAATGGAGCTCTTTGCTGGTCTTATAGGAGCATACAATCCTCTCTTCCTAAGCGACAAAGTGGCTCGAAGTAAGGGGTTTAAAGGTAAAATAGCTCCAGGTCCTCTTATCATAGCATTCTCCTTTGGCTTAGAGTATCAGACCGGTATCTTTGACAATATAGTGGCCCTCTTGGGGCTAGATGAGATAAGGTTCAAGGCGCCTTTGATGCAGGGGGACAGTATTCGCTCTGAGCTTGAGGTGGTTGATAGGAGGGAAACGAGGAGAAGTGATAGAGGTATCGTCACCTTCCAGAAGAAGTGTTTTAAGGGTGACGAGGAGATCATGGAGGGCAAGGTAACGATTATGTATCTTAAGAGGACTATAGAAAATATATAATTCGTTAAACATATCTTTGGGATTGACTCAGATTAATACGCAAAGGAGCTAAAAAATCACATACTTTGTCGGATCTATGGTTACGGGTTGTTATCTGCGATGAAAGGAAAGTTAACAGCTCTTTTTCTTCTTGGCGTACTGGGTATTGTGCTTTCTCTTTATCTCACCTATGTACACTACGCGGAGACCTACGTTTGTGGTGTAGGCGACTGCGACTTCGTGAACAAAAGCGTTTATTCAGAGATCTTTGGTGTACCAGTCGCTTTCCTGAGCTTCCTCGTCTTCGTATTTGTCTCTGCGATTAGTCTCCTAGGCATTGGGGGGAGGGTGGGACATGTGTCCGCCGCGAGGCTTATATTCGCTGGTTCACTGGTCTCTTTGGTTTACGCCTCCTATCTGCAGTACATAGAGTTCTTCGTACTTGAGGCTCTCTGTGTCTACTGTACAGGGCTCTATGGGGTGCTCTTTCTAACTCTGGCCCTTAGTGTGTTGTGCTTGTTGACAGCGAAGGAAAGATAGATTATATGACTTTAATTTCTTCTAAGTCGAGGGAACTGACGAAGGACTATTAAGCCGACGATCAGCGCTGCATAGAGGTCGATGGCTCCCTGCACGGAGTTCCAGAAGGCCGTTTCTCCGAGGTAAGCTCCAAGACCTACGAGGCCGATAGAGAGGCCGAAGAAGCTCTGAAACGTTGGTGTTGAGAAGAATTGTATAACCTCAGTGGCTGACATGCCGAAGAAGAAGGGTATGGCAAAATAGAGATTAAAGACGATGGTAACTATGTCTCTAACTACGATAGCCGCCACTGCAGAGGTTGTGTAGAGCCACTTATTCGCTAGAAGGCGACCCATCCCCAATCTCCAGGCGAAGAGCGCAGGAACCAAGAACATCCAGACGCTGGCAACGGACTTCATGATGGCTCCGACCCAGCCCCCTGCGAAGGGGCCCATCACCCCGACGATTGGGACGCTAATGACCAGAGAAAGTAGGGAGCTCCTGAAGCCGAAGAGGATCCAGGCGAGCACCCATGGCACCGCGACTAGATCTATTCTCATAAAGAAGGGTGTCAAGAAGAAAGGTGGCAGAACCTGAAGGATAACTGATAGGGCTGCCAGTAGAGCGGCTCCCACGATAGTTATCGTGGTCCTTAGCTCACTCATGTCACTTACTTGAGACTTTCTTTCTTAAAAAACCTCTTACCCAAAAATGAGTTGGAACTCAACGCTTGTCTTTTGGTTGCCTAGTGAAGTTACCTTTCTCGGATCATTCTCTCGACAGTTCCATCCTTCCTCCCGACGATGACCTCATCGGCTTCATCGAGAAACAGGCCTACATCAACTACTCCTGGTAGAACTCTGACATCTTGGTAGAATGCCTCGGGGCTGTATCCCTTGGGGAGCCTCACATCCAAGAGCACGTTTCCGTTCTCGGTCAGGATGGGATATCCTCTATGGTCCACTCTAATAGTGAAGGAGAGCCGCCTTAGCCTAAGCATACTATCTAGAAGTCTATGAGCGGGCGGTACAGCCTCTACAGGTATGGGCGAACTCTTACCTATAGAGGAGGAGATTTTCTCTTCGTCTATGATGATAAGATAATGGTCGGCGAGGTGGGCCAGTATCCTCTCTTTGACGAGGGCTCCACCTCCGCCTTTGACGAGGCGGAGCCTAGAATCCACCTCGTCGGCACCATCAATGGCCCAGTCAACCTTATCTATGTGCTCGAGGGCTCTCAGAGANNGACAAAGAAGAGATCCATATTCCTTTCTTTGATCGTCTCCGCGGCTATCGGGAGGAATGCGGCGACCGTGCTTCCACTACCAAGGCCCACTATTTGTCCGTCTCTGAGTCGCTTGGCAGCTTCAAGTGCCGCAACGGTTTTCCTTTCATTCTTCCTCCCTTTCAATCTTCTCCATCTCCCTCATCGCCTCCGCCACCTCCTCCATGATGGTCTCAAGGTCCACTCGTGTTCGCTTCTTCACCTTCTTCTCCTTTTCGGCTTTCTCTTCTTCTGCGGGAAGCTCCTCTTTGGGCTTCTCTACGAGGCCTGTCTCCCTCTTTATCCTCTCGATCTCGCCCTCAATTTCCCTAACCCTTCCAGACATAGTCCCTAGGAGCTCGGTTCTCTCCCTCTCTAGCTGCTCGAGGCGAGCGTACTTCTCGATACTCGAGACTTCCTTGTTGATCTCTCTAAGCTGGAACTCGTACTGCCGAATCATCTGTTCTCTCTCGTCTTCGGATATCTTGCCCTCAGACTCGGCTTCATAGATCCGGGTTATAGCGTAGCTCAGGATCTCTCTCTCTATGAGGAGGCGGATGAGCCTCTGGTTTGCACCTGAGATGGCGGAGAGAGGTCGGGAGACATCGGAAGGTGGGAAGACGGATTCCGAGGAGAAATCTTCAGCAACCTCGCCGGGGGTTGCCACCTCCTTTGAGGCTTCAAATCCTGGACCGCGGAGGTGGAGAAGTCCGGCTAAGAGGATCAATCCAGAGGAAGTCGTCGACGACAGGAGTAGGATAATCTCCGCCAGAGACATTAAGCCATCCAAAAAAGCCTTCCATACATAGAGTTAAAAAGCTGTTGTTTCTATCTTGAGGCAAACCTTCGTAAAGATGAAACCCTCTTTAAGCTAATNNGTTCATCAACAGTTCTGATCTTCCCTTCGCTTAACACAACTTTTCCGTCGATGATGACAGTCTCCACGTCAGCTCCCGAGCTGGAGTAAAGTGTGTTTGCATAGAAGTCGTGGATCGGCCTCAGGTGAGGCTTCATGAAATCGAGAAGTATCAGATCGGCCCTCTTACCAGGTTCGAGGATCCCAACTATGTGACCAAGCCCAAGCGCCTCGGCGCCATCCCTCGTCGCCATCTCTAGGACCTTCTTCGCCGGGAGAACGGTTGGATCCATATGACTAATCTTTTGAACTAAAGCCGCAATACGGGCGTCTCTGAGCAGGTCAAGGGTGTTGTTGCTTGCTGGACCGTCGGTACCAAGCCCGACCGTTACGCCAGCTTTGAGGAGCTCCACCACAGGGGCTATTCCCTGGGCCAGCTTCATGTTGCCGACGGGGTTATAGGAGACCTTCACGCCATGTCGGGATAGCATTTTCACCTCTTCCTTGCCTAGGTAGATGCAGTGGGCAGCCAAAACATCGGGACCTAGGAAGTCAATTTCATCAAGGAGTTCAACAGGGTGAGTTCCATGTTTATTACGAACCTCCTTGATCATCTCCTCAGACTCGGCTAGGTGTATGTGGATGCCGATCTTATTCTGAGTGGCTGCTTCGCGGATCTGTCTCAGGAACTCTGGACTACACGTGTAGGCTGCGTGGGGACCAAATCTCACCCTTATCAATCCGTTGGCCTCCGCGTTAAATTTCCTGGCCAAGGTTATGGTCTCTTTAAACCCCGTCCTCGCCTCCTCCGGGTCCAAAGCTTCGAGGAGGCCAGGTGCCAATATGCCCCTTATCCCCGTCTCTTGAACCGCTTTAGCGACGAGTTCCTCGTGAAAGTACATGTCAGAGAAGGCGGTAACGCCGTGTCGGATCATCTCTAGGCATCCTAGAAGCGCTCCATAATAGATATCGTTAGGCCTTAACTTCTGCTCCAAGGGCCATATAATGTCTCCTAGCCATTTTTTTAGGGGGAGATCCTCTGCTGCTCCACGGAGCAGAGTCATCGGTACATGGGTATGGCAATTTATGAGACCTGGTAGGGCTACTCTGCCCTTGCCTTCAATCTCTACCTCACCTCGAAACTCGTTCTTTGACCGTTCTCCCACATAGGCGATCTTCCCCCTCTCTACAGCTATAACTCCGTCTCTTATGAGGTCCGTTTTCCGGTTCATGGGCAGAATAGCACAGCCCTGAATGAGGATGTCTACCTTCTCCAATAAGATCTCACCCATATACTGACAAATCGAATTGACTAAAAAAGTATGGATGAAAATCTATTTACATACTAGTCTTAGAAGAGTCTTAAGACCTTTTTAATCGAAGTAGAAGTAAAGCGTTGACAGCAGATAGTAGTAGAGTAGGTATACGCCCACTGAGATCAGTATCACTCCCGCGATTTTCCTCGATATGGGAAAGATATTGAAGAGTTTCTTAAGGGCGGCCTCCTTTGCCCCCACAACCAACAGTGTCACACCTATCAAGGGTCCGCTTAACCCGAGGGCATATGAGAATAGAATCAAGGCACCATAAGTTATATCACCTAGGGAGATCGAGTAGGCAAGTATCGAGATGAATATGGGAGCTGAACACCCAGCCGACCCGAGGCCGTAAAGTAGGCCAAAGCTGAAGAGGGCACTCCAATCCCTTTTTTGACTGGGTTTGAAACTCGGATAGAAGGTGAGGTTAAGGCGTAGTAACATCAAGATCCCCATGACGACTAGGATTACACCTACTATAAGCGGCATCAACACTATGTAGGGCGTAATTAGCTGCCCGATGGCACCGGTTAAAAGACCTATGAAACTAAAGACGAAGATCACTCCCATTGCAACCATAAGGCCCCTTGGCAACCCACGCTTCAAGATCATATCCATCGCCGTCACATTCTCTCGTGTTGAGTCTCTCAGTCCCAGGTAGTAGGTGATGTAGGCAGGTAGTAGAGGGAGATTACAGGGAGATAGGAAGGTTACCGCTCCGGCCGAGAACGCAAAGACGAAACCTGTGGGGTCCATGTTATCATCTTCAGCCCTATGAGAGTAGGAGTTTATCTATCTCCTCCCTCATCCTAGACAATGGCANNGTCAATCATTACTATCGTGGGTATGGACGTCACCCCATACCTTTGTGTTAAGGCCATAGTGTCGCGGGCGAACCTCCATTGGGCCCCTCTCTTCTCACTGAATTCCTTCAGTCTTTTATCTGACTCAGTTGGATCCACTCCTATTGATATTATAGCCACTTCTTCACCGTATCTTCGCTGGATCTCCTTAAGACGATCCACCTCTATGTTACAGGATGGACACCATGTGGCCATGAACTGCAGAAGTATGGGTCTACCCCTGTAATCGGATAGGCTGAATCGCTGTCCGTCGACATCTGTTAGTGTAAATTTTGGGGCCTTTGAGGCCGATTCGGCTTGAAAGAAGGTGGGATATATGACGGATAAAATGATTATAATGGCGGCTGCTAGGCTTAGCGCTAAAAAACCTCTCCTGAATGTCTTGCCTCCCTTGTGCGTCGACGATTGTCCTTGTGTCATCGGCTTCAATTTCATGTAAATATTTCTGGTATTGGATATAAGAGGGGAGTCACAACGGTTTTTCAAGGAGCTAGCTCCTGATCGGAAAGTGATGGCCTCTGCTATTTGACACTCATGCACATCTTCAACACAGAGACTTTGATAAGGACCTTAAAGATGTGATCCAAAGATCTGTAGATGCACATGTGGAATATGTGGTGAATGTTGGATACGATCTGAAGAGTAGTAAGAAGGCGCTTCAAATGGCTGACGAGTACGATGGGCTCTATGCAACCATAGGAATCCATCCGCACAACGCTATTTCATTCACTGAAAACACTATTGACAAATTACGAAGACTTGCAGAGCATCCGAAGGTCGTAGCCATAGGCGAGATAGGTCTAGATTATTATAGAAAACTCTCGCCAATAGATATCCAGAAGGGGACTTTTGAAGCTCAGATAAAGTTGGCTCAAGAAATGGCATTACCAATTGTGGTTCACAATAGGGAGGCACATGCTGAGACGATTAAAATTATCCGTAAATTTAAAGGAAACATCAGAGGTGTGATGCATTGTTTCTCTGGAAGTCTCGAAACGGCCGAGGAATGCATCAAACTAGGTTACATGATCTCATTTGCCGGACCAGTAACCTTCCCAAACGCACAAAAACTTCATAAAATAGCAAGAAAGATCCCATCAGACAAAATTTTATTAGAAACGGACTGTCCTTGGCTCGCGCCACAGAATAAGAGAGGTGAACGAAACGAACCTGCCTATTTATGTTCAATAGCGGAGAAAACTGCTGAGCTGAGAGAAGTATCTCTATCTAGATTTGTCGATATCACAACTTCAAATGCCAAGGAAATCTTCCAAATTAAAGGTATTTCCCTGTAACACTTAAGGTAGATGCCAGAGAGAAGTGAATCATTTATAGATTATCCTCATTCTCCTCGAGTGGAGGATGTAACACGGAGTGAAGACCCCTCGATGGGAAAAATATTTGGAGAAGACGATCACAACCCTTTCAAAGGAACTGAACCGTCTGGAGGAGGAGAGAAAGGATTTCCTTTCCAAGATAAGAGAGCTAGAGGAGAGCTATGAACCCGGACCGGTCTCAGGACTAGGACCAGCAGAGATGACGAAAAGAGCGAGGGACTGGATCGCGATCATAGAAAAGATGGTTGCCTACGCACTTTCTACCCTCTTCGTGGTGGTTGATGGAGACTTGCAGGGCGACTTAAGAAAAGTATCGGAGGAAGCCAGGGACTTCCTCTCCACAGGTGTCACCGACAGGATGTTAGAGGTCTTCACGATAATTAAGGACGCTGAAAAGTATCAAAATATGATCCGAACACGGACCTTCGATACCTATACAGGTACCACCACTTCCTATGATGCCTCCCTCCTAAGACTCCATACAAGTCTGAGAGAGAGACTTTCCACGGCAGGTGTCATCGCCACCCCTATCTTCGAGGGCGCTGTAATCTATCAGAAGCTTCTCCTCTCAAAGATGATTAAGGAGTTCATTCTCCTAGGTATAAAGACCTAGTACCATTGATGAAGGCATCGATGAGAAAATACCACTTACACCCTCCCTTTTATATTCTCAAGGGCCTAACTTTTGGACGGTGATCCTAGCATGCTGGATAGAACCGAAGTCCAAGTCAACGGAGAGAGTTTCCTCGGGATAAAGGTAGACATCCCTGAATGTCCTCCCCTCCTGCTGATCGTCGGGAACAAAGGCATCGTCATGTGCGGTTACCTCAATCTCGATGTCGCTGATCAGATAGGCCTAGCAGCAGGCATGGTTAGAGGCGTCAACTCCATCGACGATGTCCTGAACTCGGAGATAAAAGCTTCTACCTCAAAGGCCAAGAACTTGGGCATAAAGCCTGGAACTCCAACCCGGGAGGCGCTGAGGAAGCTTATATAATGACCAATATACTATAGTGGAAGTTAGCCTTGCGTAGAAAAAAACCGGATCGATTTTTCTTAACTCAGAGTTTGACTGTCTGGCCGACTTTCTTCTCTTGTGCTAGCTCATATAGCTTTTTAGCAGTAGACATGTCCTGCAAGGCGAGTCCTACGGACTTGAAGAGGGTGACTTCTTCTTCCGAGGTTCTGCCTGGCTTCTTCCCTGTTACGATCTCTCCCAGCTCGGCGTAGATGTGGTCCTCCGTTATATCTTTCTGGGAGATGGGCACCATGATGTCGCCTGCTTCCGCCAGGCAAGCTTCCCGAGAATCCACCACGACCTTGCTCCGCTTAATAGTCATCTCATCTAGCTCCCTTTTACTCAAACCGTGGTGTGATCCTATACCGTTTATATGGGTTCCAGCCTCAATCCAATCACCCTCGAAGAGGGGGTTACTCGCGGTCGTGGCCGTTACTATTATATCTGAATCTACTACTACTGCCTTCGCCGAATCCACAAAGGATACATCGATGTCGAGTTTTTTGCCCATTTCCTCGCTGAACTTTCTGCTGGCCACCGCGTTAACATCATAGACCTTGGCTACCTCTATATCCCGAACCTCACAGACCGCCCAAAGCTGGGTTCTAGCTTGCACACCGGCTCCGAAGACCCCCACGACCCTTGCGTCCTTTTTTGCAAGGTACTTGGTTGCGACGCCGCTCCCTGCTCCTGTCCTCATGGCCGTAATCGATCCCCCCTCCATAATCGCTAGGAGCTTACCTGTCTCCACATCGTTTAGGAGAACTGTGGCCAGAATGGTGGGTAAGTTGTATTTCTCAGGGTTCATCGGATAAGCGGTGACGGCTTTCAGGCCGAGGGACTTCATGCCTCCGATATATGCAGGCATAACTAGGTAGTATCCTTTGTACTCCTCTGCGAAGATCGTAGGACGCAGCGGCATCTGGATCGTTCCCAGCTCATACTGTCTGAAGCCCTCCTCCACGGCGTTGATCGTCGTCTTCATATCGAGAATAGATTCAATGTCTTGCTTCGAGAGAATAAGAACCAAAACTCCACCTCCACTCAACTTGTTTTCACCTAAAGTTTAAAAGATTTGTGGTTAATCATAGAATAGGTTCGCTTTAGAACCATAAAGGGTATTTATGTCATGGTGAGCCGATGCCTAGAGACCACCTTATGGATAGGATACTAAGGAGGGAAATCGAACAGGCCAACCGACACCTCCCCAAGAACAGAATTTCGGTGTCTACGCTCCTCAATATGGAGGAACCATACATTGAGGCTAGAGATGGATCAAAGATCTACCTCTCCAAGAAGGCTCTTTCTGAGCTCGCCAGCCTTCTACCCAGCCATATACTCTCTAAGTTGAATCTCCCTCTAATCTTCATGAGGAAGATGGATCTGGGGCAAGGGGTTTATGTCATTGTAGGAGGAAGAGTGGAAGCCGATGCCGTAAAAAGACTTTTGAGGTTAAGCTATCATCCTCCTAAAACCCCTACAGGCGAATACTATACCTTCAAGCCTTTCGTGGCCGAGCTAGTAAAGAGATTCGGCAGCCTGATGTCCATTGGCTTCTTCTAGTCCCATCGACTCAGATCTATAGCGACCTCGAGTTACGTAATAAATACTTATAAACTAGGAAAATGTGCCATGGATTTAAAATGAAAAAAATCCGACCAGAAGGCATATACATTCCTATGGTGACACCGTTTAAAGATGATGCGTCTAGAGAGATAGATGATGAGGCTCTAAGAGATCTTATAAATTTTCTGATTGACAAAGGGGTACAGGGATTGGTTCCCTGCGGATGCACCGGGGAATATATGTTTCTCTCTAAAGAGGAACATCAGAGGGTTGTAGAGATCACTGTTGACGAGGCAAATGGGAGGGTTCCAATATTTGCAGGTGCAGGAAATCCTGGAACAAAAAACGCTATGGATCTGGCTAAACATGCAAAGGATGTAGGCGCAGATGGTGTGATGGTAATAACGCCTCATCGTGAGCATCCTTCAGATGAAGGTATATATACACATTTTGATATGATAGCCGAAGAGGTTGATGTTCCCGTTATGATATACAATTTCCCTGATGTCACTGGTTTTGATATCCCTCCACATGTGGTGTCTAGGCTTGCAGATCTCAATAATATTGTGGCGTTAAAAGAATCTACACACAGCTTCTTCCATCTAGCAGAGATAATTAGACTCTGCAAAAACAAAATAACTGTACTTAAGGGTTTCAGTGAAGATCTACTGCCGGCACTTGTGGTGGGTGCACAAGGCGGCATCAGCTCGGCATACAATATTGTCCCTGACTTAATGGTGGATCTATACCAGTCATTTATGAGAGGAGATGTAAAAAGAGCTAGGGAAATACACTTCAAGTTGATGCCGCTCTGGGGTATGGGTCTGAGTCCTAGTACAATTAAGGAAGCGTTGAATATGCTTGGTCGTCCTATCGGTCCTCCAAGAGAACCTTTATTACCAGCAAGTCAAGAAGAAAAAATAAAGTTAAGGGAAATTCTACTTAATCTCGGTATTTTACAAGACGTTTAACTGCATTCCTAACTCAGGTTTACCCGAGAATCGTAGAATTATCCTAAGCCTTACTCAATAGATTGAAGGATTCTGCTCAGCCCATCCTTCAAATTGATTCTAGCCTCAAAACCCAAGACGTCCCGCGCCTTGGATACGTCTGCGTAGCTATCCCTTATGTCTCCAGCTCTGGGCTCAACGTATGTCGGCCTCAGATTTTTCTTCTCTGAAAGATCTAAAATCATATTCGTAAGGGTGTTAATACTAGTCGGTTTCCCTGTTGCGATATTGAATACTTCGCCTACTGCTTTCTCATCCCTCAAAGCCCGAATGTTCGCTTCAACGATGTCGTCCACATGTATGAAGTCTCGGGTCTGCAACCCGTCACCGTAGATTACAGGAGGTTTTTCCTCAGTGATCCTTCCGATGAAGTTCGTGATAGCACCGCTGTATGGGCCTGGCATCTGTCTGGAGCCGTAAACGTTGAAGTATCTTAGTACAATCGTGTTAAGCCCGTATGTCTCGTGGTAGACCTGGCAATAGAGCTCTGCTGAAAGCTTGGACGCGCCATAAGGGGATATCGGTCGAAGGGCATGGGTCTCCTTTATAGGTAGGTTGGTGGGTTCTCCGTAGACGGCAGTAGAAGAGGCATGGATGAAGCGTTTCACACCAGCCTTTACACTTGCCTGTAGGAGGTTGATGGTGCCCAACACATTGATCTCCTCGGTGACAAGGGGTTTCTCAAAAGAGAAGTCTACGCTCACAAGGGCGGCCTCGTTAAAGACTGCTTCGACATCCCTCAGGGCCTTCCTGACGACCCACGGATATCTCATGTCTTCCTTGATGAGTTTAAATTCCTTCTTCCTCAAATGCCGCTTTATGTTATCCATCTTGCCTGCGAAGAGGTTGTCCAGAACCACGACCTCGAAGCCATCGTCTATCAACCAATCCACTAGGTGGCTCCCGATGAACCCCGCCCCGCCTGTCACCAGAACCTTGAAGTGTTCACTCATTCGACGCCCCGACCATTCGCCTCAAACTGTTCTTAGTTAGTTGCTTAGAATTGTAATAGTATTCGAATCATACTTATAACTATAGTTGAGCGTAGATAATACTCTGCAATTCCGTGAGTTTCTAGTTTTTAAGGGACTCACGAGAGGGAGTTATTATACTTTAAGGGAAATATCGCATAGGCCTTAGCCGCCGTAACAAGGCTGTCGATGGTGACGTACTCGTTGGGCACGTGGGCTTGGCCCTCAACTGCACCTCCGAATCCCAGACATGGTATCCCAGAGTATTTTTTAATTGGGATAGCGTCGGTTCCCCCTGACAGGATTCTGAAGGCCGGTCTGGTGCCTGTGGCCATCTCTACGGCATCGGAAAGTTGTGCAACAAAGAAGGAATTAGGGACTTCATAGTAACCCGCAACATCTGAAACCATATCCATTTCTATGTCGATCCCTGGAACGTCTGCCTCATTCACAAGTTCGAGCAATCTTTCCCTCACCTCATCCATTCTTGTTCCGGGAGTAAGTCTTATGTCGAAGATTGCTTCGGCTGTATCGGGTACCACGTTGACCTTCACACCAGCTTGCATTATATTAAGGCTCACGGTGGGGTAGTGGTAGGAGTGTCGGACGGCTTCCCTTTGTCTCTCTGTCAAATCTGGTTCACCTAGAAGGAGCTCGATGCTCGACTTGATGACAGACTCCAGCTCTGGAGGCACCCTCAGCCGATAATCCTCTATCCTTTTGACATGAGAAATCACCGAGATCAGCTTCTCGATAGCATTATCACCGAGATAGGGCCTGGCACCATGAGCTGTGACTCCCCGAGCTGTGATCTTTGGCCTAAGCGCACCTTTACACCCCAAGTCGATGGACAACTTAGAGGCGCTCCATGAGGAGTCTCCTATTATACATACATCGCCCTTTAGGTGTCCATCTTGGGCAAGCCACAGGGCGCCATCTTTGCCCCCTATCTCTTCATCACAAGTGAACCAAAACTCCACATTAGGAATCTCATCTTCGATTCCCTGGAGGACCCTTGCCGCCACCACGGCTGCAGCACAGCTACCCTTCATGTCACTGGATCCTCGGCCGTAGATCCTTCCATCCTCTGTTATGGTGCCGCTATAGGGTTCGAACTTCCAAGATCTAGGATCTCCCTCAGGCACCACATCTATGTGTCCGACCCAGAGTATAGTTTTCTCTAACTGGCCACGCACCTTGGCGCATACGTTTGTCTTTCCCTCGTACCGTTGGAAGATCTTCGATGGCACACCTGCATCGTCGAAGTAGTCTTTGATGTACTGTGCACAAGCGTCTGTCCTGCCTGGAGGATTGGGTGTCGGTATCTGAACCAGCTTAGAGCAGATCTGAGCTATCTCCTCCTTGAACGTTTCGACGACTGCATTTATCTCTTCGACCCTCATATCTCATCTCTTCCCTTCTTTTGACACCTTAATGGGTCCATGCCTAAAAAAGTGAAAATTACAATTCTCTCTGATTTATATATCACGGCGAAAACATAGCTTGACTTTTAAGGAGTCGTCATAAGTGGTTAAGGCATGCACAGGTAAGATTCTTAGAATCGACCTATCCACAGAAGAGACGAAGGAGGAGGAGACGAGTCTAGACTTTATGAAGACTCATTTGGGGAGTCTGGGTTTAGCGGCTAAGGTCATGCTCGAGGAGGTAGAGCCAGAAGTTTCACCTCTCAACCCTGAAAATAGATTGATTATCGCGGCGGGGCTCCTCGTAGGAACACCCGTCCCATGTGGAAACAAGTCGATCGTAATTGCTAGATCGCCCCTAACAGGTATCTGGGGAGACTCTGTGTTCTCAGCAACTTTTGGAATAGAGTTAAAGCGGTGCGGATATGATATGCTAATAGCAAAAGGTAAGGCAGATTCCCCCCGATATCTTTGGATACAAAACGGAAACATCGAGTTTAGAGACGCGAACCACCTTTGGGGTCAACACACATTCGATGTGTATGAAACCATAAAGAAGGAGATCGAAGACCCCCGTGCAGGTGTGATCGGCATCGGTCCTGCTGGTGAAGAGATGGTCTCGCTGGCCGGCCTCATAAGTGATGAAGGCAGAGCAGCCGGCAGAGCTGGGCTAGGTGCCGTTATGGGGTCGAAGAACCTTAAGGCTTTAGCCGCCAGAGGCACAGACAAGTTAGAACTCGAAGACAGAGACGAATTCATGAGGATTAGAAGCGAGGCATTGAAAAATATTAGCGATAGCCCAGGGACGAGATCCATGCGGTCCTACGGCACAGCTGGTGGAGTCGTTGCACACGAAGAAGCGGGAAACCTACCGATCAGAAACTGGACCAGGGGCAAACTTCCAAGAGTGGAGGAAATCTCGGGTAATTATATGGCTGAAATAGGTGTGTTGATCTCCAACAAGGCCTGCTATGGATGTCCCATCGCCTGCGGCCGGTATGTTGAGGTAAAGGAGGACCCATACAAGATGAAAGGTTATGGTCCGGAGTATGAGACCCTAGCTGGACTCGGATCGTATTGTTGGAATACCGATCTCGCATCTATTTCGAAGGCTAATGACATTTGCAATAGGTATGGCATAGACACCATATCCACTGGAAGTGTGATCGCTTTTGCAATGGAGTGCTATGAGAACGGTCTCATAACAAAAGAAGATACGGAGGGAATCGACCTCGCCTGGGGTAATTCCGAAGCAGTCGTAGAGATGGCCGAGCTGATAGGCAAGAAAGAGGGTTTCGGAGCTATTCTCGGTAGGGGAGTGAAGGCGGCAGCCGAAAAGATAGGGAAGGACGCTGAGCGGTTTGCTATCCATGTCAAGGGTTTGGAGCTACCAGCCCACAACCCCTATAAGTATAAGAGCATGGGACTAAACTACGCGACAGGCAACCGTGGTGCCTGTCACAACCGGGGATCACCATCCTATCCGGCTAGGGGAATGTTAAGCCCCGAGGTGGGGATCAAGCAGAAACTCGACCCACTTACAATCGAAGGCAAGGCGAAGGTGACTAAGATCCACCAGGATCTATGCACAGCCGTCGACGCACTAGGAGTATGTAAGTTTGCAATCTTCTTCTGTGGGATGTCGCTCAGCCAGGTTGAAGATATGTTCAACGCTGCAACTGGGTGGAACTTGACATGGGATGACCTACTCCAGGCTGGCGAGAGAATCTGGTACCTTGAGCGCGCCTTCAACATAAGGATGGGAGTTACACGTAAAGACGATTCATTGCCAGAGAGATTCCTGAAGGAGGCGGTACCAGATGGCGCCGTCAAGGGTGAGACGGTTAATCTCAAGCCGATGCTCAAAGAGTACTATGAGCTCCGGGGATTCGACGAGACTGGAAGGCCCAAGACAGAGAAGCTACGGAATTTAGACCTAGACTACGTCGTCCCTTTGCTCTACGGAGGAACATAGGCTGATCCACGTTAGGATACGATTTATAAGTTCCATCGCCGACGAAATCGGCGAAAAAGAGGTCAATTTACAGTTAGACGAATCAAAAAACACTATGAAAGACCTGATTGAAAGACTAGATGATATATACGAAGGAAGAGTAAGCCGACTTGTCTCCAACCACCAGATCTCGGTTATGCTAAACGGTCGAGACATAACCTTCCTCGCAGGGCTCTATACAACCCTATCTGACGGAGACAGCGTAATTGTAGTGCCTCCAATAGCGGGTGGATAGGCTTTAGTTACTCTCAACATTGTGGCATAGATTTCAAAGTCCCAAAGATGCCCTGAACACCCTAAATCTTTAGGTAAAATACTCTTTCGCTTTATTTATTGCTTCTTCGAAATAGCCGGCTGGTTTAATGGGTGGAGAATAAAAGCATATTAACTTTAGTGTTTCGTCTCCCGCATTTTTTACTTCGTGTTTGACTCCTTTTGCAGCATAAATTAGGGAGTCCACTCTGATTTTTTTTGTTTCACCGTCCACAACACCTTCTCCTCTTCCGGTGGCTACATACATTATCTCATCCGAACCATGTGTGTGGTAACCTGTTGAATTTCCTGGGCTTATTATGGAAACAAGAACTGTAAGTTTCTCATAATTACCTATCTCTGGAGACATAACTACTTTCAATACTCTCTCGTTTGGCTCTGGAACCTTAGCTCCTGGAATATCTTCTGTTTCAACAATCATATTCCAACATCTCATCCACTAAAGATCGATTAAGAGGTTTATAAAAAGACACATAAAACTTTAAAAAATTCTTAGGATCGGGTTAGAGATGTGCTAGAATGGCAACCCTGACATATATGTCGCTTAAAACACTGTTATTTCGATAAAATCAGTTCATTATTTCAGTTTGGGTTTCCAAGCTCCGAATTTTGCCGGCAATACTGTACCCTGCGCTCTGTATGGAGACTGTTTTGCTTCCGGATAATATCTTTGAACTGTTTCCACGATTCTTAGTCCTTGTAGAACTCTCTCCTCAATTGTTACGCCAGGACCGAACCTTGAAATCTTGAAGTAGACGGGTGCTGCTACCCTTACAATCTCAGGTGTGTCTAATGTCCTAGATAAGCTTGTGCTCCAGTAGGCATGTAAATCTAGAGGTTGGTCACTCACCGCTCTCATAGCTGCAAGCATAGGCATGGTTAAATCTCTGACTGGGTTTACGCTGTCATTGGGTTCTAATTCTGCCTTTTCGATCCAGAACTTCAGTGCAAGGGGATTAGCCACTGAAATACATGCAGAGATTTTAAAGGTCGTCTCAGGAGGTATCAGCCCATCACGTCTCATCTGAAAACAAACAAGCATCATTCCTTCATCATAAACCAGGAAGCCTCTACAACCAAGTTCTAAATCTCTCATCATATCAGCGATGTTCCTCACCAACATATCCATACCTCTGGACTTGCCCTGAACAATAGCCCCAACCGCCATTTGATGACTTATGTCAGAGTAATGCTCTCCCGTACCTGGCGACATCACTAGTTCTATCCCTCTATCTCTGCACATCTCACATTTCTTGATGATTTCCTCATCTGTGTCGAACATTGAACCACGTGTATCTGTGATTTTGTTGCATACAAAATCATATTTTTCGCAAAGTGAAAACACTTTTTCGTATTCTTCAACCGTTGTAGGAAGAATCTCTGTTCGGAAGTGAGCTCCATCAGGAAATCTCGCTTCTGAGGTGGGTAAATCGTATTTATCTTGACCTGGTGCACCAAATTTTCTTTTAATATATTGACTTATTTCATCTATCGACATCTTAGGTCACTCATTTAAAATGAATGATGTTTTTTAATAAACGTTAAGCAAAGGTGAACATGTTTGGAAGCTACACAAAAACTGGTCGATTTCATATTAGATGTAGATTATGAAGACATCACGGAAGAAGCTACCGAAGTCGCAAAACAATGCTTTTTGGACTGCATTGGTGTCAGCCTCGCCGGATCGGTGCTACCAATCTCCGAGATATTGATGTCATACGTTCGCGTTATTGGAGGGAGGTCTCGATGCAGTATTATAGGCTCTGATGTTAAGACTTCACCTGTAAACGCTGCTTTAGTCAACGGAACGCTGGGACACGCCCTTGACTATGATGACATGATCTTTCCATTAATAGGACACCCGACGGTTCCAGTTCTTCCGGCAGTTCTAGCGGTAGGCGAATTCATTGGAGCTAGTGGAAAACAGGCTATAACCGCTTTCTCATTGGGATTTGAGGCTCTCTGCAAGATAGGGGCAGCAGTAAGTCCTAGCCACTGGTATAAAGGTTTTCATTCCACTGCCACTGTCGGTACTTTTGGAGCCGTGGCAGCAGCCTCGAAACTGCTCAACCTCAACGAGGAACAGATGTTGAATGCCTTTGGAATTGCTGGCTCTCAGGCAGCCGGTCTCAAGCAGAACTTCGGAACCATGACAAAGCCATTCCATGCTGGACATGCCGCGGAGAGCGGGGTTAAGGCTGCTTTGCTCGCCAAGAACGGGTTTACGGCAGCCAAAAACATACTTGAGGGACAGTTTGGGTTTGCCAAACTGATGGCAGACAGATACGATTTCAGCGTAATAGACAAACTTGGTAATCCATGGGACTTAGTTGACCCTGCACCCTTCTTCAAACCCTATCCTTCGTGCGGAGGCACGCATGCCGCTATGAATGCGATGCTCTCCTTGATTGAGGAATATGATATCAGACATGATGAAGTAGAATCTCTGGAGGCTGGAATGAACCCCATAGCACCTGAGGAGCTAATATATATTGAACCCAAAACGGCTTTTGAGGGAAAGTTTAGTATGCAGTTTTGTCTGGCTATCCTTTTGCTCGAGAGAGAAGCAGGACTAGCCCAGTTCACTAACGAAAAAGTTAGAAACCCAAGAACTATGGAGCTGATGAAAAGAATAAAGCTATACGTCGACCCCGAAATCACAGCCTCAGTTCCACCTGAGTGGGGAGATAAGTCAGCTGTGGTTAAGGTAAAGTTGAAAGATGGCAGATATTATACAAGGAAGAGAGATATTAGACACTTAACATGGGATGAACTCATTTCAAAATATAAAGACTGTGCAAAAGTTGTGCTTCCCCGAGATAAGATCACAAAGTCCATTGAAGTAGTAATGAATCTCCAAAAACTTGAAAATATCCGTCAGCTGATGGAATTAACATATTAATTCTACTTCACTTTTTTGTTCGATGTTTTAGTACAGTTGTTCTAATACATAGAATTATAGGGTTAACTGTGTTTATTGATGGATGGTTAAGGCGTGAAGAATCATGGTTAAATTTTCGAGAGATACTTCGTTGTTGATCGCCGTATGCGTGTTAAGTATTATACTCTTGAGCTTTATCATCGGATTTTTATTCTACCCCGGGAAGGTGTCTCTAGAGCCGAGAATAAGTGTAGCTGATGAGAAAGGCGTTTCAGCGCCAACACCTCTTCCATCTCCAGCACCTGAATCCACACCTGTACCGCTTCCAAAGCCATCCCAGCCACCTGAGGTTGAATTGACTGGGTTGGAGGCTGGGGAGAGGATGGTGATCTATACTTCTCAGGTATCTGTTGAGGTTGAGGATGTTGATGCTGCGATTAACGAGATTCAGAGCATTGCTGAGGGTTTAGGGGGTTTCGTGGAAGCCGTTTCTGTCTCAGGCGGGCAGAGGAAGAGTGGTTATATAACGATCCGGGTTCCCCAGGAAGAGTTCTACAGTGTCATAAGGCGGATCGAGGGGATTGGCAACGTGACGAATAAGGAGGTTTTGGGTAAGGATGTGACAGAGCAGTATATTGATCTTGAGGCTAGGTTGAACAACGCAAAGAGCGAAGAAGAACGGCTACTCGCTATCCTAGAAAAGGCCACAGAGGTTAAGGACATACTTTTAATTGAGAAGGAGTTGATGAGGGTGAGGGAGACGATCGAGCGGCTCACTGGCCAGCTCCAATATCTTGAGAGTAGAGTCGCATACTCTACCATATCCATCTACTTGGAGGAGACCTCTAAACCTCCCTTGATCTCTGATGTAAAGGCTGTCGACATAGCGACTACCAGGGCAGCCATCAAGTGGACCACCGATGTGTCCTCCACCAGCCTGGTAGAGTACGGTACAACTGAAAACTATGGATGGGTAGTCTCAAATCCGAAGTTGGTTAGAGATCATGTCATTTATCTCACCGGGCTAGAGGACTCGACTAAGTACCACTATAGAGTCAAATCGACAGCGTATGAGAAGACGGCCACGTCCAGCGACTTCACCTTCACAACAGCATCTGAACCCTGGATCAAGATCCCCGACGTGGATTGGGGCTCAGCCATAGAAGGGGGGCTATGGGGGTTACTTATCCTGGCCCAAGGCCTAATTATGCTCTTGATAATCTTGGTGCCTTTAGCCTTGGTGATTAGCCCACCCATCTACTACCTGTATAGGAGGAGACAAAGAAAGAAAGCAGCCTAAACTAAGGAAAGCTTTGAATTATGAGTTTTCATGGCTATCTAGGGGATTCGAGGGCTTGGTCAAGTAGTTCTACTATACTCTTGATTTCTAGGTTTTTTTGCCCAGCTTTTTCAGCCATCGCTTTTATTTGGTTTAGACACATCGGACAGGCTGTTGCAATGATGTCTGGATCGGTCTGCATCGCATGTTCCAACTTTCTTTTCCCGATGCTGTCAGCCACACGTCGACGTTTTCTGATTCTAAGGAAGCCACCGCAGCAGTCGTCTGAATTTGGCATCTCTATGAACTGGATATCTGGGATTGCTTCTAATAATCTTCTTGGTTCTTTGGTGACGTTAATGAAGTGAAGGTGACAGGGCTCGCTGTAAGTCACTTTGACTGGTTTCTCTCTGATTGACTTCAAAGTATTTTCATCTATTTGTTTAGCCAAGAATTCATGAATGTCGAGTACATTGAATCTAGGCTTTCTTCCGAAGATTTCTTCCGCCATTTTCATCAAGTCTTCTTTCCATGCCATGGAACAGGCACTACAAAGTGATATCACCGTTTTTACGCCGGTTCTTTCGAAGACCTCTACATTTCTTCTAACGAATCGCTCAAAGATGTCCTTTCTTCCTTCCCAGAACATAGGCATTCCACAACAGATTTGATCTTTGGGAAGAATCACCTCGATGCCTTGGTTGCTCACAACCCTTATCGCCGCTTTTCCTACATTGTTGAGAGGGTAGTTAAACATGCATCCCAAGAATACTGCGACACGTTGGGTGTGGAGCTTCGCAGGCTTGATGATCTCAGGCAGCTCTTCAAGAAGAGTTATCCCTTCAGGCTCGATTACTCTTCCCGTGGAGATGGCTCTGCTGACGAGTTCTTCGACTGCTGGAGGAGGCCCAATGCCTCGTTCGGTGGCTGCTCGAAACAGCGGCCTAATAGCGTCTCTAGTGATTTTGAAATGGTTATTAAAAGGGCAGGCCTCTTCGCACTTGCCGCATAACGAGCAATCATATATTCCCTCCAACACGGCGAGTGAGGCTCGATCTAACTCGTCTCGAGGATCGAAAAGCCTCTGTGCGAGAGATACAAAGGCTATGGGACCAACAAATTCCCTCGGTTCGTTAAGATAAACGGGACACATGGCGGCACAGATGTAACACTCCATGCAAAGAGATAGAGAACCATACACACTGTACATCTGCGGATCTATAGATTCGGGTTCTTCCTTTGGAGAGTGTATTCTACAGAGGAAGGGCATTAACCGCTCGATTCTCTTTTCCATCGAGCTTCGATCTATTACGAGATCCTTGATGACTGGAAAACTTGGTAGAGGTTCTAAGGTGGTTTCTTTCTGTAAAGGCGTTAAGCAAGCCAGACCAGGTTTTCCGTTGACATTCAACGCGCATAATCCACAACGCTTATACCCCTTGCAGGCGCTACGGAAAGAGAGACTGCCGTCGATGTGTTCATATATGTAAATCAGACCATCCAGTACTTTTGTCTGTCCAGGATCGTAAGGTATCATGTAATTTACGTACTTCGGATCTTGGTCTGTATCGGGATTATATCTAAACACTCTAACCTTTGATTTTTCTTTGGCCGTTACAGTCACTCTCCTAAGGTCTCAGTCGAGTCAGAAGGGTGGATCTAACGTCGACATTCATTCTTCCATCCTCGAGGTTTATCACGATGTTCTTGAGCCAATTTTTGTTATCCATCTGTTGGTAATCCTCTCTACAGTGCCCACCCCGCGTCTCTGTCCTTATGAGGGCTGCTCTAGTGACCATCTCAGCGGCATTCACCATATTGTATGTCTCTAGAGCTTCTATCCATTCCATGTTGTATCTAGTTGATTTTGATGTCGTTTGAAGAAGTGATAACTTATCCTGAAGCTCAAGAATTCTGTTTAGGGCGTAACCTAAGCCTTCTCCGTTCCTTAGTACGCCAACATAGTCCCATATGGTTTTTCTCAATTCACCTCTGATCTCACTCGGGTGCACACCTTCTTCTCGATCAAGAATATTGTAGACTCGTTCCCTCTCGCCTTCGACTTTTTCCATGTCTACGGCTAAGAGTCTCCCCATACTTTTTGCTCTCTTGGCAGCACGCCTCCCCACTCTACGTCCAAACACGAAGACCTCGCACAAAGAGTTGCCTCCCAGCCTGTTCGCCCCATGAATGCCACCTGAGGCTTCTCCTACGGCATAGAGGGAAGGCACCTTAGTCTCACCCCACTCGTTTATCTTCACGCCACCCATGGTGTAATGCTGAGTAGGATAGACATCCCAGGGCTCATCAAATTCCGCAGCTCTTTCACCATATACAGATCTTATGATCTCAAGCCCATGCCACTGGTGTCTTCTCATCTCTTCCAAGTGTCTTTGACCATCAGAATACTTCTTGTTTTCTGTCAAATCAAGTAAACACCCACCGTGTTCAGTCCCTCTTCCCTCCTTGACTTCGATTGCAATAGCCCTAGACATTATGGCACGTGTGGTGTATTCCATGCGAATAGGATCATACTTCTCCATAATCCGCTCACCCTTTGCGTTAAGTAATTTTCCATGAGGGCCGGCATATCCCGGCTCACCCACATGTCTTCCTAAAAGAGCAGGTGGATGGGTAAGTCCGAGAGGTATAAATTGAATCATTTCCATGTCTACTAGTTCAGCGCCTGCTCGATAAGCCATGGAATATCCATCGCCGGTCGAGAACTTGACATTTGTTGTGTGAGCAAATATTTCTCCCAGTCCGCCCGTTGCTAGGATCACGCAGTTAGCCCTGAAGATTAGGAAAACTCCTTTTTCGATGTCTACGCCCATTGCACCAACTACCGTTCCATCGGTTTCTAATAATTCGGTAACCATGACTTCGTCCATATGTTCAATTCCAAGTTTGAGGATGGCTTCCTTCATGACCATGCCATACTCGATCCCCAAACCAGGTTTCAACACCCTTGCGTATCCATGTCCTCCAAGTTTATACGCGTAGTACTTGTCCCCTTTACCAGGAATTCTTTTGAATATTAAGCCCTCTCGTTCAAGTTGAAGGGCAGTTCTCTTTGCTTCCCGAACCAAAATCCATGCTAGTTCTTGATTGTTTATGAACTCACCGCTCTCGATGGTATCTTTGAAGTGGGTGTTCAAGTCGTCTCCTTGTTCCATGTGACCAAAAGGCGCGCTAAAACCACCACCCGCGATCATCGTGTTTCCGTGCCCTAACAGGTCTTTAGACACGATAAGTACTTCTGCGCCTCGTCTCGCGGCTTCCAGAGCCGCGATACAGCCGGCTCCTCCTCCGCCGATAACAAGGATATCAGTCTCTACAACACGGTCACTCAACCTAACGCAGCCTCTCAACAAATATTATCAAGTCTGTTTTCTTCCACCTAGTAAATGGTGTGTGCTATGTTATTAGATAACACATATAACTAGATGGTTAGACTGAAGGGGCGTCTTCTTAAGGGTTTCTTAATAGTGTTCCGAATCCTTTTATTGGCTCTCGTATTTTAGCCAACCTTAATAAGTCCCATAGTAACGCTTGATTGGTGCTAACGACCGGTCTTCCGATGTCCCACTCTAAGGAATCTAAAATTTCAATCGTACTGAAATCTGTGGCACATATTAACACTCCATCTAATCGAGGTTTGAAAGCCTTCTTCGCAAGCCTATAGGCCACTGAGGAGGGCAACTTCACAAGCTCAGACAGTGAGGGAACTGGTTTCAGAGAGGCTATGTTATCTACTTTGAAACCGTTTCCCTCCATAAAGGCTCGTAGGTCTTCGTTCGCCTCGTCATTATAGGGTGAAGCAATAGAGATGTTGTTGATGCCGACCTTGCTACAAGCTCTTAATATGGCAGATGCGGCCGTGGTTGCCGGCTTCCCAGAGGTGTCTTTAAACCTATTACCTATCTTTTCATCCCATGAGACTCCCTTAAAGAAGCTGCTGTGTAGACAGGCATAGCCTATGACATCCACCGGTTCAAGTCTATTTACTATCTCCATGGCTTGCTCAACCATTTGTGTTAACCTCTCTTTACGCGACCCTACCCCCATCTCACTCGAAATAATTCTCGTTGAGTGCACGGTTACGCCATCAGGTATCATAAGAGAGAATTCAGGTTCGATCACCGTATTGTTTGCAGGGATGATTAATCCTAGCTTTCCCCTCCAACCGATCATGTTGCGAAACCTCTCTTCTTAGAGAGCGAAGTCATTTCAAAAAGATATAAGTCTTTCTCAGTTTAGTGACAGTTTATTGTAGTTTATTCAGATCACGGATAAAAAGCGGAGAGAGAAATCGGTAGATGTTTCTTTTAATCACCTTTTTAGCTTTTATAACAACCTATATCTGCGTGTAAATGTGTTTGGGGTGACTTAATCATGGGTTCGACAAATGACAGAATGAAGGAGAGGATATTAAACAAACTGGATGCGGAGAAAGATGAGATCATAAATCTCTGCTCACAATTGGTAAAAATTCCGAGTGAAAATCCTCCTGGGATGACCACGGAGATTGCGGCTTATCTCAAAGATTTCTTGATAGATAGAGGGATACGTGTGAGGGTGTACGAGCCCAAGAAGGATATGTCAAACCTCATAGCTACGTTTGGCGCCGGAGAGAGTCCCAATCTCGTGATGAACGCTCACATGGATGAGTTCCCAGCTGGTGAGATTCCTTGGAACGCTTTTGGAGGAGAAATTCGCGGAGGGAAAATCATAGGTCGGGGCTCATCTGACATGAAGGGGGGATTAACCGCCTCTCTTGTCGCGTTCACTGCGCTACATGAGATCTGTGAGGATGTCCCGGGTAAGCTTACTCTAACCCTTGTCTCGGACGAGGAAACCGGTGGGAGATGGGGGACGGGATGGTTATTGAAGAATGTGCCAGAGGTAGTAGGTGATGCCTGTCTGATCGGTGAAGCCACTGGGACTGGAGTTGTGGCGACTGGAGAAAAGGGTGTCTCTTGGTTCAAGATCACATCATCGGGAACTTCTGGTCATGGGGCACATGGCACGGGAGAGAATGCTATCGAAAAGATGGTGGAGGCGATCCCGATAATGTTGAAGATGAGAGAGAAGAGAGGTCATCTCGACCGTTTTGGAGAGGAGTACGTCGAGCTCTTGAAACACGAGGCAGAAGTCATGAGAGACGAATATGGGGAGAAGGCCAACCGAGTTTTGGAGTATGTTACAGTCAACTTGGGAACGATCAGGGGAGGTACCAAGATAAATATTGTTCCGTCTTTCTGTGAACTGCAACTGGATATTCGCCTTCCCTTCGGCGTTTCTCCTGAAGATTTGAGAAGAAATTTGGAAACAGAGCTCGAGAGAGCGGGGCTCGACGGTATGACCTGCGATCTCATACGGGGAAACGAAGGAACCTATACATCTAGGAGGGAAAAGATAGTTGAGATAGCGCTGGACAATGTTAAGAGGGTCACGGGACAGGATCCGGTTCTATATCCGATCAGGCTTGGCGCAACCGACGCTCATATGTTTAGGACTGAGGGGGTGCCGACCGTGATATATGGCCCGAAAGCCTATAATATGGCGGCGATTAACGAACACATCACCGTTAAGGACTTGATTACTGTTACAAAGATGCATGCTTCGCTGGCTTTGGACTTTTATGAGTGGTAGGCTGAAGCTTCAAGTAAAGTTACAATTAGATCTATGCTCCTCAGAGTAATGTTAGACGTTCCTAGATTCCAAAGACGGCCACTCGTTCGCCAGAGATAATCGTTGGAAACGTCGTCTTCCTTAACAGGATCCCTGCAACTGGGGACGTAATTGATTCGATCTCATGTCCTATGGGGTTGACAATCTTTGCGACCAAATCTCCTTTGGATACTTTTTGTCCGAGGTCCATCTCATAAAGTAGGATACCGCTTTCGTGTGCTCTTACGTCTATCATCTCCTTGATAGTTATCTGTTTAGTGGGTTCTGGCTTGCCGTCGATCATTCCCAAATGCTTCAATACATTATTGATTCCCCTTACACCGATCTGTATGTATTCCTCCTCCAGCCTACCGCCTTCTCCGAGCTCGACCATTATTGAGGGGATTCCGCTGAGGGCTGCGTAGACGTGCATGTTTCCTTTCTTTGCGTAGCCTCCTCTGGATGTCTTTACGACAAAGTCGGTGCCGAAAGCCCGCGCCAAATCTTCCGATTTCTCCACTGTGTCCTTGTTACCTGATAGGGAGGTGAAGGCGATCGGGACATATTTGGCTCCGGTTGTGGGTTGATGCATATCTATCACATAATCAGCCCTCGAGATCACATCGTTATAAAGTCGGTGTACCATCATCTCGAAGGTATTACCATCTATCTTACCGGGAAAAATCGAGTGCATGTCAGCCGGCATTTCATCAATGGGAGACCTGACAATCTGATTGATGGGAAGCCTGTTTCCGGCATGAAACGCCAAAGGATTTTGTATGGAGACGGCGATTATGGCTCCTGCGATCTCTTCGGGACTGATCTCGTTTGTGATTCGCCGTATACTCTCAACTCCGTTCACCTCGTCCCCGTGAAAGGCTGCACCTGTATATAATATTGGTCCCTCCCTCTGGCCGTTAATCAGTATCAGAGGATATGCAACTGGGGATCCATCTTGGAGCTCAAGCACCTTGAAAAAACCCGTTCTCTTAGTCCCTGCCTCTGCAGAAATTGATCCTATCCTTAAAGCTTCAAGTATCATGAATAGTGAGAATTATTAGACCTTTTTTAAATGGTACAGTGGTTTTATCTGCCTGATCTAGGAAGGATTTCGCTTACAGCTTCCCTTACATCTGAGGGGCAGTCTACGACTTTGACTCCTGCTTCCTCCAATGCTCTTATCTTACTATCGGCTGTTCCTCTTCCTCTCTCGATTATCGCCCCGGCGTGTCCCATTCGCTTGCCTGGTGGGGCGTGTCGTCCAGCGATGAAGGAGACCGCAGGTTTTCTAAACTTCTTCTTGATGTATGTGGCGGCTTCCTCCTCCACGGTCCTCCCAATCTCCCCAACCATTACAACTATGTCGGTCTCCTCATCCTCTTCGAAGAGCTTCAACACGTCTACAAATGTCAAGCCTGTTACTCTGTCCCCACCGATCCCTAGACAAGTACTCTGCCCAATCCCGGCTTCGGTAAGGTTCCCAGCTATCTCGTAGGCTAAGGTTGCGCTTCTCGCAACTAATCCGACGTTTCCCTCTTTAAAGAGGTTTGCCGGCATAATGCCGATCTTAGCCTTACCAGGGGAGATGACTCCTGGGGTATTGGGACCGATCACGGTGGCTTTCACTTGGTCGGCCATTGCCTTGATCCTCAGGGCGTCGTGGACAGGTAATCCCTCTGTAACAATAACTATCAGTTTCACACCTGCTTCCATGGCCTCGAAGGCAGCGTCACATGTGAACCCCGCTGGTACAAATATTATCGAGGCATCCGCAGGATGCTCTTCCACCGCGTCCTCGACGAGATCGTAGACAGGCACTCCATAGACGGTTTGCCCCTCCTTCCCTGGCGTAATCCCAGCCACTATCCTCGTCCCGTAGTCGAGCATGAGCTTGGTTTGAACCGTTCCTATCCTTCCGGTGATGCCTTGCACTATCACCCTTGTATCTTCGTCGACCAGAATGGTCATTTTATACTCTTCCTCTCGTTTTTTGGACGATGCGTTGAGCCGCTGTCTCGGTTTGAGTAGACTTGACGACCTCGATCCCTGCCCTCTCTAAAATGGTCCACGCCTCCTCCTCGAAGTTGCCCCGAACCTTGACCACGATCGGGATTGCTAGGCCATGAATATTTATGAAATCTACGATAGCTTGTGCAGCTTCAACCATGGGGTTTATTCCCCCATACATATTGATGATTATGCCTCGGACTCTGGGGTTCATCATCAGAACCTCTAGGCATTCCTTCACGCGTTGGTGGGTGATCTGACCACCAGTATCCATAAAGTTAGCTGGTTTGCCACCATAGTGTTCAACTAGGTCTATGGTTGCTATAGCCAAGCCGGCGCCACTTCCGATGATTCCGATGTCTCCGTCGAGGCGTGCGAAGGGGATGCCGTTTCTCCAAGCCCTCTTCTCTATCTCATCTTCTATTCGAAGCTCGACTTTCGCCTCTATATTAGGGTGTCTGGAAAGCGAGTCGTCGTCGATGATCATCACAGCTCCCGCGGCGAAGAAATCGCCTCCCTCTGTGACTATCAGAGGATTCACCTCGACGATTGTGGCGTCATACCTCTCAAAGAGTTGATAAAGTCTCCATAGAATATCGCTTGCTCTAGACATCAAGTTTCCACGTAGACCTATCCTCTTAGCGATCGTCCTAGATTCATATTGTCGGAGTCCAGATAAGGTATAGACATGTTTTTTGACGATTTTCTCGGGTTGTTCAGCAGCAATTTCCTCGACTTCTATTCCGCCTTCGGAGCTGGCGAGGATGACTGGTTTTCCCTCTGAGTCGTCAACTGCGACACTTAGGTAAAGCTCTTGTAAAGTGTTGAGGCGCTCTTCGATAAGGATCTCATTCACCTTCTGCCCTCCGATATCCGTCTTCAAGAGCTTTTCAGCGGCCTCAGCCGCCTCTTGAGGGGTGTGAGCTGTTAAGATCCCTCCGGCTTTGCCTCGTCGGCCCACTAGGACTTGGGCTTTCAAAATCACCGGCTTTGCAAGGTCTTCTACAAACTTCTTAGCTTCATTTGGAGTTGAGGCAACTACGCCCTGGGGGACAGGGATTCCCTCGGATCTAAGAATTTTTTTTGTTTCATACTCAAATAGGCGCATCTACCTCTCCTTCTTCAGCTGTTCCGCTATCTCAAACCCTCTTTTGAGTGCTTTTAAGTTAATGTCTTCAGTTCCCTTTGGCACGCCTTCCCATACGGCTTTGGCGATGGCTTCTTTCGAAACCACATCGGTCACGCCGACAAGTATTCCGAGCATTATCATGTTGGCTGCTACTCTACTCTTAAGCTCCTCGGTTGCGATCTTCGTAGCTGAGACTCTGTAGACACTGATGTCACTACGTTTCGGTATATTGGACACAAGGTCTGCTTCAACTATGAGGGTTCCCCCGGATCCTAGATCTTTAGAGTATCGGTTTAGAGCGGTCTGGGACATAGCCACCAAGATGTCGTTTCCAATGAGTTTTGGATATCTAATCTGCTCATTAGATATGACCACCTCTGACTTCGCCGCTCCTCCTCTCGCCTCACCGCCGTATGATTGTGTTTGAACGACCTTTTTCTGATCGTGGAGAGCCGCAGCTCTGGCTAATAAGACCCCGGCCAGTATTACTCCTTGTCCGCCGAAGCCAGCTATCCTAATTTCCAGGCGCTTCATAACCCAACCTCCTGAAGAGCTGGGTATAACTCTCGGATAACTCAGGGATTTCCACGTCGATGAATTTCCCGATGATAATCTTCTCTTTCAACTCTTCTTCGGACATCTTCTCTGCCTTCTTGAGTGTTACCGATGCATCTTTGAGCCACCTCAACATGGCGATCGGATTTTCCATGCCAACTCGACGGCCATATTGAACGGGGCAGTGTGAAATGACTTCGATAAAAGAAAACCCCTTCTTTTGAAGGGTTTCCTTCATGGAGGCCGTCAGCCTTCTCAAATGATAAGTCGTCCAACGCGCGACATAACTTGCTCCCGCCGATCTCACAAGTTCACAGAGATCGAAGGATCGCTCCAGGCTTCCGAAGGGAGTCGTGGCAGTTATCGTGCCTTTAGGCGTGGTTGGGGCAACTTGGCCACCTGTCATCCCATATAACCGGTTATTAACCAAGGTTACTGTTAACCCTATGTTTCGTCGAGCTGCCTGAACCAGATGATTTGCTCCAATGGCAGCTCCATCTCCGTCGCCGGTGAAGACCGACACTTTGAGATTTGGATTCGTCAGCTTTACACCTGTGGCGAAGGCGATAGAACGACCATGTGTTGTGTGTAAGACATCCATATCAAAGAGAGGGCTTGGAATCCAGCCGCTGCAGCCTATGCCCGAGACGCAGACCATCTTGTCCTGATCGAGTCCCAACTGATCGACCGCCCTGAGGAAGCACGCCGCAATTGTGCCGTTGCCACATCCTGAACAGTGGGTGTGAGGTAAAGCCCAGTTCCTGATGTATTTCATCAGCGGATGATGGAAGGTCGCACTCATCTCTGAACCTCCTTCAAGATATAATCGAGAACGTAACCCGGCTGATATATCGTCCCCAGAGTCTGGGGCGGTAGGAAGTCAACTTCCACTCGACCATGAATAGCTCGTACAACCTCGCTAACCATCTGACCCATATTGTTCTCTAAGACGATGACTTTGCGAAGATCTTGCCCAACAGCCTCATCGATGATTTCGCTGGGGAAGGGCCACAGACTTATGGGCCGTATCAATCCGGCTTTCACACCTCTTTTCCGAGCCTCCTCAACGACGTGCCAAGCGGTTCGTGCAACGCTGCCATAAGAGAAGAGGGCAACCTCACAATCATCCATGTGCTGTGTCTCAACCCTGTGGATCTCGTCGATATGCCTTCGTATCTTGTTGTAGAGAGCATGCACGACTTTACTTATGTGCTCTGGATCTGTAACGAATCGGCGGCCTCGCTCATCATGGGTTGAACCAGTCACATGGCTGTGGTATCCTCTGCCAAATATAGGCATAGGCGCTACCTCCTCATCTAGAAAAGCTTTACCGTCGTAATCCTCACCTGGCAACTCCCTATCAATTAAAGCGAGTTCTGAAGGATCTGGAATGACTGCCTCTTCCCTCATGTGACCGACGAGTTCATCAGCCAACAAGATAACCGGCGTTCTCAACCGCTCAGAGAGGTTGAAAGCTTCAACCGTAAGGTCGAACATCTCCTGAACCGAGTAAGGCGCCAACACCACAGCCTCGTACTCCCCATGACTTCCATGTCTCGCCTGTGTAACGTCTCCCTGCATAGGAACCGCAGGGGTACCTGTGCTCGGGCCTCCTCGTTGAACGTTGACGATCACGCACGGAGTCTCTGTCATAACGGCATATCCGATATTCTCCTGCATCAGGCTGAACCCGGGTCCTGATGTGGCGGTCATAGCCTTAGCACCGCCCCAAGATGCTCCGATCACAGAGGCTATTGAGGAGATCTCGTCTTCCATCTGGATATATATTCCGCCGAGTTTAGGCAATCGATTGCTCATTCGCGCAGCGATCTCTCCTGCAGGTGTAATAGGGTAGAAAGCGAAGAATCTACACCCAGAGGCGATAGCGCCCTCGGCACAGGCCTCATTACCCTGCATGAAGTTGATCTCCTCTTCCACTTTCATTGATCCGCCTCCCTGACAACGTACATAGCGAAGTCTGGGCAGTAGAGCTCGCAGATTCCGCAACCTGTACATTGATCTTGATCTATCAACGTTGGCGGGAAGATGCCTTTCACGTTAAGCTTCTTGGATTCTCTTAGTAGGTCTTTAGGGCAGAGCTCTATGCATACATTACATCCTTTACAGAGCTCCTCGATGACCGCGACCCTTGACAAAACTGACATCTCCACACATCAAATAAAATTTAATTCGTATTAAGTTAGTTTCTTCCAAACATGTTTAGGGCTCTATCGACTGAAGTTCGAAATTTTCGATCCTCGATTAAGTTTTTATCTCCATCAAATCATATGAGTTGAAGAGTGAGGTTAAATGTCACATGTATCGATTGAACTGCCTTACGGCAAATCCTTTTTAGAGGTTAAGATCCCGACTAGAAACTTCGCCGGTGAACTTGAGTGTCATGACATCCCCGGTGTACGTGATGAACTGGGTGAGATCCAACGAGCTGTAGAAAATCCGATTGAGAAAAAAAGATTGTGCGAAATTGCGAGCTCCGGCGATACTGTGTCAATAGTCGTGACCGATATCACTAGGAGAAGTCCTGATCACAAAATCCTCCCCTCCATCCTTAAGGAGCTGAAATCTGTTGGTGTCCACGATGAAAAGATTACGATAGTCACAGCTCTTGGCATCCACCGACCCATGACAGAAGAAGAGATCAAGCTTAAGATCGGTTCGGAGGCCTTCAAGCATATCCGAACCGTCAATCACAACTGCCATGATAAGCGGCAATTGATGTATCTCGGAGAAACAGGGAACCTCAAAACCCCAGTCTGGGTTAACAAGACCGTCGCTGAGGCTGATATCAAAGTCACAACAGGAATCGTCGAGATACATACCATAGCTGGGTATAGCGGAGGAGGAAAGAGCATAATGCCGGGCGTATCAGGTGAAGAGGCTATAATGGCAACCCATAAACCGGAGTGGATCGACAATCCCAAAGCTGCCTTAGGTCTAATCGAGGGAAATCCCATCCACGAGGATATAGTCGAGTTGGCCAGAATGGCCGGTGTTGACTTCATCGTAAACACTGTGCTAAATAGCAGAGATGAGCTGGTATGTGCGGCTGCCGGTGATGTAGAGGAAGCTCAATTGAACCTGATTGAGACCTATGATAGGATGTACAAGGTTCCATTAGATGAACCAGCAGACATAGTGGTGTCGGCGGCAGGTTACCCCAAGGATTTAAACCTCTATCAAGCATCTCGGGCGGCAAACAACTTTGTCCTAGTGCCTAAACCAACGGTCAAAGAGGGAGGAATCATCATAATTCCTGCTCCGTGCCAAGATGGCGTCGGCGACCAGCTGTTCTATGAGTGGATGAGGGATGCAGAGAAGCCTCAAGATGTCCTTGAACGCGCATATAGAGAATACAAAATCGGGGTGCATAAGCCTTACATAATGTCGAAGATCTTAGCCCATGCCGATGTCATTTTAGCTGGTTCACAGATACCTGACGAGACTGTTAAGGAGATGCTCATGATCCCAGCAAGAAACGTCGAGGAGGCTCTTGAATGGGCGTTGAAGAAACTGGGATCCGATAGTAGAGTATTGGTAGCACCTCACGGATTCTTCACACTACCTACTCTCACGTGAGATTGAAGAAGAGATGATTATCCCTTATGCACAAGCGGACAGTTTTTTAATACTCTCAGATGTGTAAACTACCTGGGCAGGTACTTTTTTGGGAATTTCGCGACCACGGTGTAGTTTGGATCACACACATTTCCTATGCTGCACTGGTTGACCTGTGATAGAAGCTGGAAGGCCTCCCACTTCTCAAATCCATAGTCAGTCGTCAACCAATTCGTCATCTCGACGTAGGCAATCTTGAAGGCTTCCATGAGAGGCCTTGAGCTCCCAGCGACCATAATGTACTCTCTATCTTCGAATCGAGGCCATTCAATGGCTCTACCCTTGATGATGTCTAGCCTGAGTGTAACCTCAGCCGTGGTCTCTAAGGCCACTCCACATATCTCACCGTCCCCTTGAGCCGCATGGACGTCACCGAAGGCGAGGTAGGCACCACGTACGAAGACAGGGAAGTAGAGGGTTGTGCCCTTTCTTGTCTCGATGCAGTCCATGTTTCCGCCGTGGCTTCCAGGTGTCAATGACATTTCCTGTCTACCGTATCTTGGCGCCACACCTATAGTGCCTAAGAAGGGGTGGAGGGGTATCTCGACCTTGTTCAGCTTGCTCTTTGATAGGTTTAGAATGCCTACGTTCTTCTCAAGCTCAAGCTTCCAGGTAAAATATCTCTCTTCTAGGGGCTCTGTTAGTGAAAGTCTCTTTCCGGGTCCCTCCTCTGTGAGAGAGGCGAAATGTGGTCGGATACGCGAATAAGCACTTTCTCTATTTAGGGCTATCTTCTCGATGTGAACAACAAGAGTATCCTTCAAGTCTGCATCCTCTACATAGAAGGGTCCTACGAGAGGATTACCAGTGTGGTATTCAGTGTCTTCGCTGCGCTGCTTCATCTCCTCTCCGATGAGATTCCCTGATGAGTCGTGGCAACCGGCATCCAGGGTTGTGGTAATAAGTGTGTCTCCTGCCTTAAGGCTTAAAACTGGTTCATGGGGTCCAAAGGTGAAATAATATTTTGAAGGCTTAAATTTGTGTTTCAAAACTATATTCCCCGTGACTGGTTGACTCCTTTATCTTGATATATTTCTGACGTATAATAAAAAATGGTTGAGGTTGAGCTAAGAGTCTCCCACAATCAAGCTTTAGGTGGTCTTAGAATGGTCGGATATGAATTTGAAAAGTATATAGATCGAAGATATCTTGTAGACACGCTTGTCAAGCTTCTGAAGGTCGATTGCTCAGTGACACTTGGACCACAGACGTTGATGGAGCCTGATGACCCAAAGCTCGTTCACTATGTTCAACATGTGATTCGACCTGAGCTACAGAGAATCGGTGTACACAACGTCATAGATATGCCTAAGAATCAAATAGTCGTCAAGCTAGGCTCAGGTGAGAAGGATGATAGACTTCTGATAATGATGTATACTCCAGTGCAACACCATAATTTAATGGAAGATCCTTTTTCGGGGAAAATAGCCGTCCCAGTTGAATACGGCATCGAGGAGCCCTGTGCCTTCNNGAGCCCTGTGCCTTCGGACAGGGAGCAAGCGAAAACAAAGCGCATTTCACGGCAATGCTCACACTGTTGAAAGCATTTGTGGAGGCTGATGTCAACCTTAAGGGAACCCTCTACTTCGCTGTGAACAATGAAGGAAGGAGTAGCCACGAATGCTCGTGGACGTTGATAGAGAAGCTCAGTCCGAAGCCTAAGTTTGGATTGATAGTGAGAGGAGGAGGAAATCGAATATCAGTAGCTAACAGAGGCCGTGTAGACGTAGTCGTTCACATAAGAGGAAAGGCGACCCACTCTAGTCGACCCGAAGAAGGTTTAAGTGCCATCGAAGGAGCCAACATGGTCCTCAATCGAATCAAGAAAATCAAGTTTACCAAGATCCACCCGAAACTCGGTGGACAACATGCTGTACCCTACCAGCTCATCTTCGATCCTGTCGCACCTCACACACTACCAGAATATGCCAGGATCAAGGTAGACAGAAGACTGCTACCTAGTGATGACGTTGATGAAGCTGTAGACGAGATCAGAAGAGCCATCGGAGATATGAGGCCATGGGAGGTCACCGTAGAGAAAGACGTATTTATGCTGCCCTCAGTCGTTGACCCAGAATCCGAGATAGTAAGGAGGCTGCAGAAGGCTATCTATTCAATAGATGGCGAGGAGGCTGAACTGGTCTATGGAAAGGGTACATATGATGCAGGAGGCCCCACAAGTATTGGAATTCCGACGGTGATGTGGGGGCGACCTGATTTCGGTACAAGCCTTATGGGCGATGATTTCGTGACGTTACGTGGCGTCGAGGAAGAAGTCAAGATACTAGGAAGAATGATCATCGACATGCTCAGCTGAAATGATAGAGGAAAGGTCATTTCATTTTTTTGTTTGTGAAGGTTATGACATCATTTTTTGGCTTTTATTATGGCATCCTCAACAGGTATTCTCGCAGACTTGACCGGTGCCTCATCAGGCCATCCAATCATTATGTGAGTGCTCATCCGGAAGTATTTGGGGAGATCGTAATGTTTACGCAGCCTTTCAGCCTGTTTTTCAGTATGAGTCAACCAGCATCCCCCTAGGCCGAGGGCATGTGCCATAAGCAACATGTGATCAGCGGCAGCTGCAGCGTCAAAGTAAATATTCTGGGGTGCCGTTTTCGTGAATCTCATCCACTCGTATATTCTCATGTCTTGGCAAACAACTATCTTCACAGGAGGTAACTTAGCAAATAACTTCTCTTCCGGCGTCTTGATTATTGACATAGCTTCTTTATCGTTTATGACGAGGAATCGTTGACACTGCATATTGCAAGCGTTTGGAGCTGCTAAGCCTGCTTCGATGACCCTTTTAACCATCCACTCTGGAATGGCCTTTTCCTTCCACCGGCGAATAGATCTCCGCCTAAAAATGAGTTTGTCAACTGTTTGCGTCTCTTCTTCGGTGAAGCTCTGCGGTAGTTCTGTGCCAAGATTTGGAGCTTCACCAGATTTTATCTTATCTGTTATGACAAGGTATCTCTGAGCCCACCTTATGTCTGGGGCATCCATCGACAGGTTACGTTTTTCCCAGATTTTGAGAAGTATTCGAACTTCATCGCCGAACCTTGCCGGAGGTTTCCTTTCTCCCTTGAGGATTGGATGTAAAAATACTTCTAAGGTGTGGTGAGTACGCTCGTGAATCAACGAACGTAGAATCTCCGGTTCTAAAACCAGTAATTCATCCTTGGTGATCTCCAGATTTCTAATTCGATATTTCTCACTCATTTTCAGTCACTTGCTACTTAGACTTTCCTCTGGCCATGATTTCATCCCTGATCAGATCTCTAGTCTCTACGACGGGCTTTAAGGCGCTGTAGAAGGCGTCTCTCCTCTCTTCAAACCCTGGGAATTTGGCCATTCCGCCTTCATAGCCCATAAGTCCTTTGAATATTAGTCCCTTTGTCTCCACCACCTTCCTTGCCAGAGAGAGGGCTGGCTTACCCGGTAAAACACCACATAGGTCTAAGACCCCGTCAAACTTACCGAACTGACTAACATTGATGTCGACCAGCACACCTATTTCGGCTTCACTCTCTGAGGCGATGCTGGAGAGCTCCGTGATATTAATCGGGTTGTCAACCGCAACTTTTACATCGCAATGTTTAGACAGGTTAACGAGGCGCTCGATCTTCTGTCTGCCGACCACCTCGTTTGTTATCAATATATCTTTTATACCAGAAGCAGCCATTACCTCGGCCTCGCCGACCTTGGCACAGCATATTCCATCGGCTCCAGCCAGTAACTGTTTGTGGGCTATTATGGGAGTTTTAATGCTCTTTGTGTGTGGTCTTACATTTGACCTTAGGCCCTCAAAGAACTTTG
>JABAOH010022913.1_pt3 | contig 45557 bp, 41 predicted proteins | sample 7062181 | NCBI WGS metagenome assembly JABAOH01 (sample SAMN14538630, study PRJNA623070) | marine sediment metagenome | biome: marine biome [ENVO:00000428]; feature: marine pelagic biome [ENVO:01000023]; material: deep marine sediment [ENVO:00002113]; isolation source: pool of 5 deep marine... | reverse complement strand
GTGCGGCCGGGGTATTCCAGTGGGTTGGCCCCGACTAGGCCAAGCCAGCGGAAGGTGTGTGAAAAACCGTCAAACGACACTGCGGCAAGTGCCGACAATACAAATAAAGTCCCGCTCATGGTCAATGGTTTCAGTGTAATGAGTTGCGCACATGGCCAGTTTATAGAGGCACGCCCGCGGGCTGGCCCTTGGTTGAGCTCGTCGACGGTCCACTTGACGGGTGCAAGCCAGGACACCATCCGGAAGTAAACAGAGAGTACTTCCACGTGTTCAAGCCAGATCCGCCTGCCGAAAAACCGCATACCAATGATAGTCAGCACAAGGTATCCCGTAGCCACATTTGCTAGCAATTGAGGGTCCTGGGGAGACGGAGAGACATTCTCAAACCAAACGAGGACGATAAGTAGAGCAACAGCTGGCCAGTAACCAAAGGCCATGGGGTATTTTAGTATCGGTGCAGGTTCGCTTTTGGCTCTTGGCGACAACAACCCAAGCAAGTGGTCAATAGCACGCCACGGATTGATGAAGACCCAGACATTACCCAATAGGACGTGGGTAAACACAAGCCCGATCCAGAGCAGAGACCAAGTGACCATGGGTAAGGGATTGGCTAATGGATCGGTACTGCCCGAATGGCCGGCAACAATCAGGATAATCAAAAATACAAGCGACAAATAACTCGGAACCAGAAGGGCCAAATTTCCACGCCATTTGAATAGTTCCCAGGATCGGACTGCTTTGCCGATAGCCCACCTGGATGGCACCGCCAGCGCGATTAAAAATGTCAACGCCACTACCGCGGTGCCCCCGATCATGAATAGATGCGCCGGCAGAAGCATGACGAAACCACGCTCGCCAGCATGCGCCCAGACCGTACTTGGTATGGATACCAATAGAATGACGATTGATAGAATGTGACGTACTGTTGCATACATACGTTGGACCGTAAACGTAGTACTGCAAAAAACGAGGCCTATCACTGGAGTGTTCGTCGTTCCTGAGACGAGCCTGTGCCGGATATATTCGGGTACGGCAATCCTGATTTTTCCAAAGTACCAAACGCTAAGAGGACTGTATGATTATTTTTTGTCTTTCGGATGCCGTTAGACGGAGATGATCTCAAAGAGATAAAAACTCGCTTTTTGATGAGGAGAGTATAGGAGAGAGGGTGCTTATGTGTCAAGGAGGAAAGCACCACAACATGTTGGGGTCATTGTTGCCTTTGTCGCCATTGGTGCACACCACAGAGATCATCCGCTTGCCTCCTTTCTTCCAACGCGCTACCGTGCCGGCAACGCCATATTCGGCATCATCGGGATAGAGGGTTACCACCACACCATAATGTCCACTTCTGTTGTCACACTAAACCGCCTGTCCGCTCAGCTGTTGCGCAAATCATTTACATGGTTAAATGTCTTAAAATAACAACGAAAATCTAGAAGGGAAGATACGATAGTTTTTAGGGCTATGCTCACAGTATGCAAGAATGTTTTTTGCCTACAGCTTTTCTATCAGACGCAAAAGTATCCATTTATTAAGTGCTGATATGTTGCTATTTGAAATAGATAGACTTATTTTATCTGCTTACGTGAGACAATCTTTTCGTTTGCATTCCCGCTATTATAATCTCAAAGAATCGATCATACCAATGGGCCAAAACGTTTTCATAATTCGAAACTACCATTCGGACGATTTCGACAACTTTGTCCAGTTGCATAAGGAGACGGAAGCCTATGATCGATCCGGACGTTCTAATTCGAGGCAATGTCTGGCGGAAGATCTGGGGCATCCTCGGTTGCGCCCGCAGAGCAACTTATTTGTCGCAGAGCGAGATCAAAATCTGATCGGCTATGTCGCCGTCTTTGTGGAACCGGAAATAGGCCGCGCGGTGCTTGATGGCCTGGTTCATCCGCAGCAGAGAAAAAAGGGCATCGCCACGGGCCTGTTTGCCCACGCCATCGAGCATGCACGCCAGGCAGGATTGAAAGTGGCCCAAATCTGCCTCTCACAAACAAACCAGGCCGGCAAGAATTTAATGAAACGTCTCGGACTTCAATTTATTCGACGTTTCATTAGGATGGAATTAGAATGCGCCACCCGTCTCTTGCCGGCTATCACGCAAGCCTTCTACAGGATCCGTTATCTTCAGCCCGGTGAAGAGCAGCTGCTAACCGATATCCAAAACCGATCTTTTGCAGATGCTTGGGGCTTCAATCCCAACACCACGGAAGAAATTACTTACCGTGTTAACCTGAGCAGCTGCGCTCCAGAAGACATCCTCGTGGCCTATCTGGAAGATCGTCCCATTGGCTACTGCTGGACCCGAACATTTGTCGAAAAGCATGGGGCCTCACAAAGCGTGAAAGGTGAGATCCACATGCTGGGGGTCGATCCCGATTTCCGAAAGCAGGGCGTCGGACGAGGCGTTTTGCTGGCTGGATTGTCACACCTAAAAAACAAAGATATAACGCTGATTGAATTAACGACCGATGGTGAGGATCCGGTGGCTTTTCGCCTTTACGAATCGATCGGATTCAAGGAATCGATGATATTGGAATGGTATCAAAAGGAGTTAATATAGAACGCAAAACGGTAGAGAATCGCAGGATGGCATTCTAGTGGAGATGGAAAATGAAATAAGGCGCGTGCTGCATAACTACGACTTGGGTGAGTTGATAAGTGCCCGTCTAATCGAGCGCGGCTTTGTCAACCAAAACTGGATAATTGAAACAACGCATGGGCAATACTTTTTCAAGCGCCGCCATCCAGACCTGCGTAATCCTGACCTAATTCTTACTCAGCACGCACTCATCCGCCATCTTCGACACCTGGGATTTCCAGTGCCCGAGATCTTAACGGCCACCAGCGGTGATACTTTGGTGGCGCTCGATGGCGAATTCTACGAGATCCAGGAGTTTATTGAGGGTTCATATTTCCAACACACCAAGTTGGCACATTTGCAAGAAGCCGCGATAAAACTGGGCAATTACCATGCTTGCGTTCAAGGCTTCAAGCCCTTAGAACTGCAAGATACGGGCACCTTGTATGATCCGGCATTTTTGACCGGTTACCTGGCTGAATTGAAAGACAGCTTGGGGGGTGAGCGTGATGTATTGATGCAGCAGATCGTCCAGGAGTTGGAAACCCATGCCAAGGACTTGACTATCTGCTTCGATAAACATGATGACTTACCACATCTTTTTATCCATGGTGACTACCACGCGGGCAACCTTATCTTTGACGACAACCATATCGTTGGCGTTGTGGACTATGATAAAGCTTGCTGGCAACCACGCGTTGTAGAGGTTGCAGAAGCGCTGATATATTTTTCCTCACCCAGACCAGGCCACTTGAAGCACCTCGTTTACAGCGGTTTTCTCGAATGGGACAAGTTTACGCGATTCTTGCGTTACTATTTGCAGGGCATAGGTTCGGAGGCCGAAGATATGGTCTTGAGAAAGAACGAGGTGCTCGCTTTACCGGATTACATTCGCTGTATCTGGCTTTGCAACGCGCTCCGAGATGTTCACAAAAAGAAATGTCGTTTTGCAAAAACCTCTGAAGCCCTGATGGAACTGCTGGCACTGGGCAATTGGTCTGAAGCCAATCGTCAAAAAATGATCAAAGCCACCCGAAAAGCAATAGGAAAAACTAAAAGCTGTTAAACGAAAAGGATTTTCTATGATAAAAGCCATTATCTTTGATTTTGGGCGGGTGATAACCGCCCAAAAGCCACTCTCCCTGTTTCGCTCCTACGAAGTGGAATTGGGCCTAGATCCCGACACGATCAATCCTATCATGTTTGGCAGCCAGGCCTGGCAAGATACCCTGCTGGGTCGTAAAACAACGGAAGAATTCTGGTATCAGATCGGACCTGAGCTTGGGTTAAACACCGTTGATGAAATCGATGGCTTTCGCCGCCGTTATCATGCCGATGAAGCCATCAACGAAGGCGTGTTGGATTTGATCCGCAAACTGCACGGCCGCTATAAACTGGCCGTACTTTCAAACTCACCACCGGGGTTAAGTCGGTGGTTGGCTGAATGGAAGATGCTCAGCTTGTTCGACGTGGTGTTCTGTTCAGGGGATGAAGGTATGACCAAGCCCGCCCCCAGCGCTTTCAAGGAAACGCTGAAACGGCTGGGTGCCAAACCCGACGAAGCCGTTTTCATTGACGACACCCGCGAGCATGTTGAAGCCGCATGCAAACTTGGAATTCACGGAATCATCTTCACCACCGCCGAAACGCTGAAAGATGACTTGAGAAAGGTGCTCGGTTCAGACGTTTAGTGGTGATTAAGGTCTGACCTTGGATGATAAATCGAGGGTCCTGCCTGATTGAGCCGCCGGCGCTAGGGCTTCTAACACCTTCAAATGGTGGGAACTCGCTTTCGGTCGGGTTGACTATCAAGGACGCGTGGGCTTGTGTGTCAAGGGGAGGAAGTCGCCGTATGGGGTGGTTGTGGATTATTGAGGCGAGGAAATACTTTGAACGGATGCTTTGACTGTTGAGGCGAAGGAGTGACGCTGCTTACCCGGCTTCCAGGTCGGTGTTGAGGTCTAAGCTCCTGGGCTTTTTGGAATTTGAAATTTTATGGAAGAGCCGTGTATCCACATGGCTCACATTCAGGGTGACGCAGCCGTGGTCGTCTTCAACCCGACCCCGGAGCACAAAGGGTTCGTTGAGATCGATGAGATGGGCATAACGGCGGAAGGCCTGGGGGAAGATGTTTGTTTCGAAGATGGCGGTTGTATCCTCAAAGGAGACAAACTCCATGAGCTCGTCATGGCTGGTGATCACGGTTCGGCTCGTGATGCACCAGCCGACCATGGTGACCTCTTTTCCAATGTGGTTTTTAATATCCTTGGCCTGAATATAGTGAAGCCCCTTGAGTCTCGGCTCGTAAAGGGTCAGAGGATGGGTGCTGATGAGAAACCCCAGTACCTCGGCCTCGTGGTGGAGTTGTGTTTTAGGATCGTAATCCTTCAGGGCGGGGGCGGGATAGTCTGTGCCATGAAAGGCAAAGAGATGGCCCGTGGTGCCTTGCTTTTGGACTACGGTGGAGTGGCTCCTGACATGGGCAAGAAAAGTCCACATGATTTGTGAACGACTCAAGCTGGGCTCGAGGGAATCGAGAGCACCTGACTTGATGAGGAGGGTTCCGTCTCCCTCCGGGATCGAAACGCGCTCGAGCAGATTTTGAAGAGACGTGAAGGGACCACTCCGCTCTCTCTCTTCGAGAATGGTCTGGGTGGTCTTCTTGTTGAGCCCTTTGATCTGCATGAATCCCACCCGGATCGCCATCCACGGTCGGATAGGAGGACTTTCAGAAAGGGGCATTTGATCGGAACCCGGTGTTTGATCATCCTCGGCACGGTAGTGGAACTCGCTTCGGTTGACGTCGGGTAGAAGAACCCGGATTCCCATCCGCTTTGCCTCTGAAAGGTACGCAAAGGTGGTATAGAAGCCTCCCTGGTTGCTGACAACGGCTGCCATGAATTCGGCTGGATAGTGAGCCTTGAGGTAGGCCGACTTATAGGAGACCATGGCAAAGGAAGCCGAGTGGGGCTTGCAGAAAGAATACCCCCTGAAAGACTCAGTCATCTCCCAGATTTCATCGAGTTTCTCTTGGGTGACGCCTCGCTTCTCGGCCCGCTCTTCGAAGAGCTTGCGATAGGCGGCAAACTTTCCCCAATCTCGCTTCTTTGTGAGAACCTTGCGCAGGTCGTCGGCTTCTTCAGCGGTGAAATTGGCCAGTGCCATGGCCACCCGAGACACGTCCTCCTGATAGACCATGATCCCATAGGTCTCATTGAGCACGGTCCTGACCTCTGGATGGAAGGGTTCGTAAGGTTTGCCATGGAGCCGTTCGACATACTCGGTAATGAATCGGTTGGCAGCCGGCCGAATGATTGACGAATGGATGACGAGATGCTCAAAGTCTCCAACTTTGGCCTTTTTCTGGAGGTTTCTCATGGCTGGCGACTCGACGTAAAAGACTCCCATTGTTTGGCCGGCGCGCATGATCTCTTGAGTCCGTGGGTCCTGGAGTGGAGAGAAGCGGGAATAGGGAATAAGAATCCTATAATTCTCTTTCACGGCCTTCAGACCATCCCGGATTACCGCAAGGGACCGATTCCCCAGGATATCCATCTTCACGAGACCCGCCTCTTCGGCCCCGTCCTTATCCCACTGGATGACCTGACGGCCGTCATTGGCAAGCTCCATGGGAACGTAGTGGGTTACTCCTTTGGGGACAATGATCACGCCACCGCAGTGGACCGAGATGTGTCGCGGATAGCCGACAATGGATTGGGCCTCGCAAATAATTCTTCGCCAGTGATCGTCAATGTCGATTCCCCGAAAGCGGGGGTTGTCTCTGATCTGCTCTTCGATCGGGGCAGCCGGTCCAGAGAAGAGAGAAAATCCGATCTTTTTCGTGATGAGCCCAATGTCCGCACCCGCAAAACCATAGACCTTGGCCACCTCCCGTAGGGCCGCACGGGTCTGGTAGGTCACGTGCGTGGCAACCATAGCGGTCCGCTCACGACCGTATTTCTCAAAGGTATATTTCAGCGCATCGTCCCGATCGTCCCATGGGAAGTCGACGTCGATGTCAGGTGGGTCCTTGCGATCTTCATTGAGAAAACGTTCGAAGAAGAGATCGTATCGTATCGGATCGACCTGCGTGATTCCGAGAAGATAGGAGATAAGGCTTGCTGCGGAAGATCCACGGCCACACGTGTAGGAGTTCTGTTTGGCAACGTCCTCCATGATCAGAAAGTACTCGGCAAATCCCTTGCGACCGACGATGTCGAGTTCTTTGTCGAGCCGACTTTTGATCTCGGGGGTCATGTTCCCATACCGATGTCGCACCCCGTCGAGGCATTTCTGCTTCAGAAGAAGAAAGAGGTCTCCCTTCTCTTCCATAGCATCCCGGGAGACAATCCACGCACCGAGATCCCAGTAGTCCTCGATCCCATCGACAATGGCATGAGAGTTCATCAGGGCTTCGGGTGCCCAGGCGAACTCCTTTTCGATGGTTGCTGGGGCTTTGAGCCATTGATCCGTTCGGGCATGAAGATCTGGGGAGAGTCGACTGAAAACACTGTTCAAGCCGATCACCCGGAGTAGCCGGTGTTTGTCATAGCCTGTGGGATGGGCGAAGGTGACCCCATTGGTCACGACCGCAGGGATCCCGAGCTCTTGGGCAGCCCCATATTGATCGATCGACCCGGGTCGGAGCTCAAAGAAAAGGGTTTTTCCCCTCGGGAGTGCTGACAGAAGGCTCAGATCCGATGAGATGACAAAAAGTTCCCCCAGGTTCTCCTCCTTGAGGGCGTCGTGAAGAGCGAAGTGCTGGTCCATGTGACGGTGGGTGATGAGGCGGCATAGTGTGCTGTAACCCAGGCGGGTTCGCGGTAATATAACGGCCGAATGACCTGTCCTGTCATCCAGAAAGGATCCAATAAGGAGTCGGATCCCATAGAGCTGAGCCGCCTGACGCTGATGGATCAGACCGTACAGACCATTGGTGTCGGTCATGGCCATGGTGTCGATGCCTCGCTCGCGAGCTGCTGTAAAGAGTTCTTCCGGCGAGGAGGCCCCTTCGTGGAAACTGTAATAGGTATGGACGTGGAGATGGATCATAAAACACCAGGAGTCAGAAATCAGGAGTCAGGGGTCAGAAGTCAGAATTCAGAATAGGCTTGGAGTATGCGTTAAGTAACTTGCTCACTTCTTCCAACTGGGGCATCAATTCGTTCGTGTCAATGTGCCCAAGATCTTTGGCGAGTATCAGGTAATAGCGGGACTCCTCGACAGAGCCCTGGGCGATATTTAGAAAACGATGTTTCTCGGATTTACTTTTCTTCCTAAAACCTTCAGCGATATTACCCGGTATCGAGATGGCAGCCCGTCTCAGCTGAGACGTCAATCTGTAGATTTCTCGCTTTGGGAAGCTCTCTGACAATCGATAGACAGAAAGGACTAACTGATGGGCTTTCTGCCAAACAATCAAATCTTGGAAGGTTCTTGCAGATTCCCTCTTCATTCTGACTCCTGACTTCTGAATCCTGACCCCTGGTTTTATGCTATTTCCGCTCCGTAGACCACGCTCTTAAAGGAGAATTTTTCTCGGATCCGATCGATGGCCGTCACGAGAGGGGTCTTGGCCGGGGGGGGTTCAAAAAGATCCATCTGGGACTGGGCCGTGCTCCATCCGGTAAAACAGAGGGTCATCTCTTCAACATGGACGCGACGCGTACAGGTTTCCCCCATCAGGTTGGTGAAAATGGGAATGAATGCAAAAGGGGCATAATCGGTTCGAGTCAGGGGGATCGACCTTCGGCTTCGTCTTCTGTCCACATAGGTAACGGTGAGTTCAGCTCTCCCGGCAAAGTAGTCGAGTTCTCTGAGCCGTGTTAAAAGGCGGTCGGCAATTCGGATCACTTCCCGGGTCAAAATGGACAGGTCGTTCGTGACGTACTTCAATCGGACCCTCTCCTCAAGCCTTCGGGGTTGTTCAGGAAGGACCAGTGGAGATGGGTCGATCCCCCGTGCCCGGTGAAAGAGGACGTATCCAAAGTTTCCAAATACTGAGACCATTTGCTGCACCGAAATGGCGGCGACGTCTTTCACGATCTGAAGGTTCAATTCCTGAAGTTGCCGTGCCATCTCGTCGGCAAAGCCTGTGAGGACGCGCACAGTCAGGGGTTCGAGGAAGATTCTTTCTGAACCCTCGATGACCTCGAAAACCGGATCTGACTGGGCGACCATATCAGCCACGCGACTGACAAGCTTGCTACTTCCGATTCCGGATCGTGCCGGGATCCTGAGTTTTTGTCGGATCTCTTTGCAAAGGCGGAAAGCCATGTCGACACTCCGGCCCATCAGTCTTCCCATACCACTGATATCGAGGTAGGCATGGCCATAGCGGTGTGGTTCGATGAGGGGGGAGAAAGGCCTGCATTCTCGTAACATGGCGTGATAGGCACGGTGGTAGAGCGGGCCATTGTAAGGAAGAACGACCAGCCCTGGGCATCGCCTTACTGCCCGGGCAACGGCAAGAGATGGGAAGACGCTTTCACGGCGAGCTTCCAAAGAGGATACGGCGATCCGGCCGTCACCAGAAAGGGACGTCGCAACCGCCAACGGGCGGTTGCGAAGGGAAGGGCTTGCGACCCGTTCGACGGCAACTGGAAATTCAGGGACCGAAATATGAAGGAGACGACGCATTACTGAATAACTCCAAAAATTCTCTCGCCCGCTCCCCCGCTAGACCCGCTCAGCGGGATCGCTTGAAGACGTTCGAATTGTTCAAAACGTTCAAATTGTTCGAGCCGTTTGAACCGTGAAGTGACATGAAATTCTGAAAAAGGGGAGTCGCGTAGACATTGTGATCTTTTACAACTCGAACGAACGTTAGTGATCGAACGAGCAACGCGGTCGAACATTTTATAACGACTCTATGTATTACTTGTATTTCCTCAGAAGGCCGACCACGATTCCCTGAATGGCAATCCGGCTCTCTTCACACACCATCTCATCATAGGCCGGGTTTGTCGGACTCAACGTGACCGTCCCATCTCCATTTCGGCGAAACCGTTTGACTGTGGCCTCGTGGTCATCGACCAGGGCGACGACAGTCTGCCCATTCTCGGCATTGTCACTGCGACGGACAATGATCACGTCGCCATCGCAAATCCCATCGCCAATCATAGAATCCCCCTTCACCCGAAGGGCAAAATTCTCCCCCCGGCTCAGCATTTCCTCTGGAACCTTTACCGTCTCATAATCGAGGATCGCCTCGATGGGCTTTCCGGCCGCCACTCGACCTGCCAGGCGGAGTTCGACCGTCCCTCCCGATTCCACGGGAAAAGGATAGGCAAGGCGAAGGGAGCGGTTTTTGTTCCACTCCTTTTGGAGAACGCCTTTTCTGCATAGTGCTTTGAGGTGACTTTGGATGGTCCCCAGAGAGGAGAGGTGCAGGTGTTCAGCAATCTCACGTTGTGTGGGGGCACCTCCATGAATTTCCGAATATTCCTGGAGAAAGTGCACGATGGTTCGTTGCTTGGGTGTAAGGTAAGGGATTTTCATACTTACGATTATATACGTAAGTTTTTCGTATGTCAAGACCATTGTTGGGAGAGGATCGAGAATCACCCCGCTATTGCGTCGCTTGAGGCTTTACGTTTTTTCCCTGAGTACAACGTCATGCTCCTGCTTGACATGTTCCCTCTCAGCCATCTGTTGCCAAAATGAGAGCCGGGGGATACCATGTTCCCCATGGAATCAACCCAGATCTGGAGGTGATGATCATGAAAGCAAGAACTGGATCCACGTCAAAACTGAAGGCTATTTTCCTTGCAACGATCATTCTCTTAGCCCTAACACCCAACATCCATGGGCAAGAGGGTGAGTCTGTGCCCACCGATACGGTTAGGTCTTTGGAAACTCTGGAGAAACTGATCGAGACACTTGAAACCCCCGAAAAAAGGGAGGTTCTCCTCGATGAATTACGGGCCTTGAGGGAGTATCAGAAAGTGCAACAAAAACAAGAGGAAGTCCCTGAGAAAGAAAAACCCAGCCTCGTTGAGCGGTTTGTTGTTGAATATAGCCAATTGACCAGTGAAACCGCGGGTTTTTTCAGTCGCGCTTTCAATTTTATCCGCCGAACCCCCGAGGGTGTGAAGAGAACCCGGACCTATCTCTCAGCTCCAGAAAAAAGAGCCACCCTATATCGAACCGTCACGATCATTGGTTTGGGGATCGTCGTGGCGCTGATCATTGTTATTGGGATCAGACGGTTGACATCGGCCCTGCTGGGAATTGTTTTGAAGGAGGAGAAGCGAACAGTCAGAGGACGAATCTCTGAGGCGGGCATACGGATGGTTATTCGCATTAGTCCGTACGTGGCCCTCTTTGTTGGAGCATTTTTTGTGTTTAGACTTCTAGGGGTTCGCGGGACTTCATACGAGTTTGCGATGCTCTTTCTGCTCACCCTCCTCATCTATCGAGGTATCTTCAATATTTCAAGGATTCTGCTCAACCCATTTGAGCCGAGGGCTCGGGTGCTCCCGTTGGCGGATGAGACTTCTGCTTACGTATGGGTCTGGGTAAAACGGTTTCTCAACCTAGCTATCATCTACTATTTTGTGACAGCGTCCTTTGAGATTTTTGAGGCGCCTCCCTTGTTTTCTGCTGGCATCGGTCGAATTCTCATTCTCCTTTTCCCTATTCTTGCCACAGTGCTACTCCTGCAGATAAAGAGAATGTATGTTCCATCGAAAGTGACACGGGAGGCACGCTTCTGGGATAAACTCGTCCATTACTGCGCCCGATTTTGGCCTCTTGCAGCAGGAATCATCGTCTGGGGGAATTCAGTAGTTATCGTAGCCAACATCAGGGAGGCAATCGTTTACGTTGGTCATGCCTCCCTGAAGACAGCAGCGGTGCTTGTCATCTTGTGGGGGGTTCTGTGGGCCATCGATCCGCTTTTTCGCAAGTTGTTCAGTCTCGGAGATGAGATAAAGGCGCGATTCCCCGGTCTGGAGGATAAGACCAATCGATATATTGGAACGCTGGAGCGTGTCGCCAAGGGTGTGGTTATCGTTATTGCCATCGGCAGCATCTTGGATTTCTGGGGGTTGCAGGCATCCTGGTTTGTCACATCTGAGTTGGGATCCACCATTCTTTCCCGGCTCATCGCTATCGGAATTGTTGTTGGGCTGGTCATCGCGATTGTCGATCTCAGCGAGTTTATGACGAATCAGCTCGTCCAAACCCGAACAGACCAGAACGGCCAAACCATTGAGCCGGGCAGAAAGAAGAAGACCTTGGTGCCACTGTTCCATTGGCTCGTTAACGTGGCAGCGATCTTTGTCGGTGGGGTCATTATTCTCAACCAATTGGGTGTCAATGTGACGCCTATTCTGGCCGGTGCAGGAATTATCGGGCTGGCTGTCGGGTTTGGTGCCCAGTCGCTGGTCAAGGACTTCATTAATGGCCTTTTTCTGCTGTTTGAGGATAGTGTGGCGGTAGGAGACGTGGTCGTTGTGAGCGGCACGGGAGGTCTCGTTGAAGGGGTGAGCTTGCGGACGATTAAGATGCGAGACCTGGCCGGAAATGTCCATGTGATCCCCAATGGGAGTGTCGAGGCGGTCACGAATATGACCAAGGAGTACTCGCGATACGTTTTTGAGGTCGGTGTGGCCTATCGAGAGGATGTGGATGAGGTCATGGCTGTTCTCAAGGAGATTGGCGAGTCCCTAGAGAAGGATCCTGAATTCAAAGACGACATTCTGGAGCCCCTCGAGATTCTCGGAGTTGACAAGTTTGACGATTCCGCAGTGGTTATCAAGGCAAGGATCACAACACAGCCGATCAAGCAGTGGAGGGTGGCACGGGAGTTTAACCGGAGAATGAAGAAGGTTTTTGATGAACGAAACATTGAGATTCCCTTCCCCCATAGAACCGTATACTGGGGAGAGCCGAAAACTGGACAGGCCCCTCCGCTGGTCGTTCAGCCCACGGGACAGATACTGAAAGGAGGGGAGGAGATAGCGTAGGGATTGCCCTTGCTGTCTCTTAGGGCCTCTGATATCATTTTGACTGGGCGACATGATTGCTCGGTCGAAATCTGAGGACGCTGCGAATGATGCGATCGCTGCTCACAAGTGGTTTGGCGATGATGGTGCTTTCTGCGTTTTTTTTCGCCCTCACAGACGTGCTCGTTAAGTTCGTCTCCCCCGAATTTGCCGTCACTGAAATCGCTTTCTTTCGGTTTGTCATTGGTGGGGCGATTCTCCTGCTCCTGATGGCGCCAAGGAGAATTTCATTTCGAGGGAACCGGACGCCGATTCTGGTGGCGAGGGGGGTAGTCGGAACCCTCACCTTCCTCTCTCTTCTTAAATCGATATCCATGATCCCCCTCGCCAATGCCTTGGTGCTCTTTTACACCTTTCCTATTTTTGCGTCCTTCTTTGCCTTTATCCTTTTCCGGGAGTCTCTCTCTGGAAAGGAGGTAATTCTCATCCTCATCGGTCTGGGGGGGATCTACATACTTATCGACCCCGGAACTCATGTATTCAATTGGGGGGACATCTACGGACTCTTGGCTGGATGTTCTGCTGGAATTTCAGTCGTTTTGATTCGAAAACTGCGGGAAACCAATAATCCTTTCGTTATCTATTTCTATTACTGCCTTACTGGAAGTATTATATCATTCCCCTTTGTCCTAAAGGGGGTTAGGATGCATGGTCCTGACCAGCTTCTGCTTTTGATCATTCTGGGGATCGTATTCTTGATCGCCCAACTTCTTATGACCCAGGGTTTCAAATTCTGCAAGGCTTCAGAAGGCTCTGTGATTCTGATGTCAGAGGTCGTCTTAACAGGAATCGCTGGGGTGTTGATATTTAAAGATCCACTCTCATTGCATTTCATGACAGGGGCCTTTTTCATCTTGGGAAGTGGCGTCGGGTTAAATCTCATGAATCGGAGAGTGCGACTCGCGCAGCGGTCCAGAGCGACCGGAGGAATCCTTGGAGGTTGCGGTGATGGGGGGCAATCCCGGGTTTCGGCTGAGTGCCGCGAATAATGGAAAAGGGAGGTTATACCATGACGGGCAAAATCACCCGAATCATTCGACAGCTTGAATGCCCTGAAGGGAAGGGCATACCGTCCCTTTTGGTTGAATGGGAGACAAAAAAGGGAAGGAAGGTTCTCCGAAGTATCAGTTGTGATAATCCCATACTGGCAGACTACAGTGGCGAGGACTGCGACTGGCAATGCTGGGAGAAAATCTCTAAAACAAAATAGTCGGCCAGGCTCACCTTATTCCTCAGGAACGGCCGTCCAGTTTCCGCCATCAGGAGTCAGCCTTTGATTTTCCCGAGGGATAGGGGTGAACGTTTTGGTTGGGTCACATCAGGGTGAGTGATTCTTTCGACTCTTCTGAATCGTGCGTCAAGAGGTGGTAAGGGGCGGGGGATGGTCTGACATGGCCGCAGTCAGTCCCTTCCGCTTGCCCAGGTTGTCATGAGGAGTTGATGGTCTCTCTGAAAGTGGTACCATCGATCGGTTCTGGAGTAAGAAAAGACAGGCTTGTAAGACCCCCTTGGATACTGCCGGGCCTCCCACATGCCCTCATCCTTGGTGGGATCTAGGATATATATCTTGCCGCCGAGATACGACACAACCCAGGCATGGTAGTCGGGCTGGTCGATCCGGTACTTCCCTACCATTAGCCGCACGCATTCAAAACCTGCCTGAAGTAGCCTCGAATATAGCCAAATGGCCTTATCCTCGCAGTCCCCTGCCCCTCGTTTCTCCGTCTCCTCTGGCAGTTGCCAGTGCTCAAAGGATCTCTTCTTTTGTCGAGAATTAGATGGCAGACGATAGGTGGTATGGTGCCCACCATGTCCATCAGGGATGTATGCAAATCGGCTGGCGGCCTTTAGGTATTTTTTCAAAATCTTCATAGGGCGAATAAAACCTGATCCAAGAGACTCCTCGAGTTTCGGATGGGTTGAAGGGTTTTTCGACCCAAGGTATTTTTCTATGGGGCGGTAAAGAGAATCAAAGGGAGTTACAGGCGTGACCATCCCAGTGTAATCGTACTCCAGTGCCTTTCCCTCTCCTGCGAGGAACAGTGCCGATGCCACAGCGAGAGTGGAAAGGATGAGAATTCACGAAAGTCCAACCATTTTGTCCTGTCCCTTGAAAGACGGGTCAAAGAGGGTGAGTTCAAATGATCACAGGCCTGAATCTGTTAATTGGCACCCCTGAAATTACTTCCAGCCGATCGGTTCGTATCCTTTTTCTTGCAAACATCGTTCTACAAAACTCTTGTAGACGGGACTCGGTTGGGATGCCTTGAAGAGTCCACGGATTAAGCCCGCTGTCGCTCCAGTAGCTGCTCCAACCCCTGCACCTCGCCCCAATTCCCCGACCACGGCGCCTCCTGCTGCTCCGACGGCCCCCCCAGCGGCACCACCAAACACCGTACTTCCAACAACTTGCCCCGTTGGATTTGATCGAACGTAGGCATCGGCGTCCTGGCGGCATTCATCAGTGTCATATCTCGCCTGAGCGTCCCCGACCCTTTTCAGATGGTCGTTCGGATAGAGAACAGGCCTCGGGGTTCCACAGCCCATCAAAACCACGAGTGCGGTGCAATACAGAAAACACCGCAGCGGTTTTCTACCTGTCTGAACAAATGGCCTACCCATGAACGATGCGCATTCGGCTTCTTCGACCGGCGGGTCTTTCACCCCTTCTGATGGCGTGGCAACTTCCCGGGAAATTACTCACCACCTTAGCACACTTCCCTTCGAAAAACAATCTCTGGACCGAATCAAAAGGGACAGGAGCCAGAAAGGAAGGGCTAGAATCGATCTGGGTAGAGCGAAGAAAATTCTCCTGTTGTCAACAAATCTGGATCGGAAAGGACGGAGTTTTGGGAATGTGTTACTCCGGGCCCTTGTTCTGAGGTCTCAGTTCTGACTCGACCCTCCCTGTTTGACTCTTAAGGTTTTTATCTTTAGAATGTCCCGCAAGAGCGAGGGCCGAGGGACCGTGACGGAAGGGATTGAACATATTGTCCAGCATTTATTGGATAGCCTCGGAGAAGGGGTGATTTTTTTTGATACCGATGACAAGGTGCAGTGGACCAACGAAACCTTTGAGCGGATGCGGGGGAGATCTAAGTCGCGGACCCTCATCGGGAGATCGATCTTCGACTGTCACCCAACGAAAGACCACGGGAGGGTTTCCCAGATTTTGAATGATCTCAAAATGGACAGGGAGACTATCCGGTACCATCGTGCCAAACGGTCAGGAATCGTCGATGTTGAAAAAGAACCACGCTATGACATCTTCTATAGGGCCGTCAGAAACGAAGAGGGCGTTTACCTGGGAACAGCCATGATCATCAGGGACATCGGGGAGATAAAGAATCTTCAGGATCAAGTCCAGCGATCTGAGGAGAGGTACAAGGATCTCATAGAAAACATCGATTCAGGAATGTTTTCGCTAAACCAAAAAGGACGCATCACTTACGCAAACACGGGCCTATTGAGAATGCTCGGTTACCGCCTAAATGAAATGAACAATCGGCGCTGGACGGAGCTTTTCAGACGTGGCTTTAGAGCAGAGGCTGAGGGGATCCTCCGGACCGTCCTATCCCAACGAAAGGGGTCGATTTTTGAGACTCAACTTGCTCATCGGGAAGGAAGAGAGCTCTATGCCCTGGTCAACATCTCAACCCTAGAGGTCGATTCGGAGCCCTCGTCCGTTGTTCGGGGAATCGTCACAGACATCACCGCTCAGAAGGAACTGGAGAAAGAGACTTTGGAGAAAGAGAGGTTCGAAGGGGTGATTGAGATGGCCGGGGCGGCCTGTCATCATCTCAATCAACCGCTGACCAATATTCTTGCAAGAGCACAAATGGCCTTGAAAGATACGGATAAGGAAGACCCGCGGCACCGTTCTCTGAAAATCATCGAAAAGGAAGCCGTGCGGATGGCGAGGATCACAAAAAAGATTCAAAACATTACCAGCTATGCAACGGAGCCGTATGTTGAGGGATATTCTAGAATCATCGATCTGGAAAAGGCCACAAAGAAAAGATAATGGGTTCCATCCAGAAGAATCGAGAAGGGGAATCCAATCCCGCCCAAGCCCCTGCTTCATTCCGTAATTGCCGCTCCGAAGTTTTCTTACGTTCACCTGAGGGTCTGTCCGAAGTTCTCACATCGTATTGATCAATCCTATGAGCTGGAGTCCATAAATAGGATCGGTTGAAACTCGGGTCTCCCCACGAGACACCCATACGATTCAGAGACAAAAACATGTGAAGGAAAGGCCAGGGGATTTTATCGAGGGCCCAGAGGAAACCGAGAAGTCCAGAAAATGGGGATTCAGAGGTTGATTTCGATAGTCTTTCACGTTAGGTTTTATGGAAGTCCTATGGGATCTCGGCTGGAGTAGACATTCGGTGGACGCTAATAAAGAGATTAAGGAGATCAGGGAGACGCTCAGAATACTCGACGAGAAAGTTGGGGAAGTAAGCCGCTCCATACGAGCCTATGTCGATTTTCTGACGGAGAAACGGTTGGAGGAAGGGTTCGAGGAATTCCAAGAACAGATGACGAGACGAGTAGCAGGTTTGGAGAGCAGAATCGAGGCGCTAGAAAAAACCGCAGGGGAGAACAAGCAAACATGAGAAGAATCCTGGTCATAACCGCCGTTCTGTTGGGACTGTTTCTGTTTGCTGGAACGACATTACGGGCACAGGTCTGGCATGCTGCGAATGAGTGGACAATGGAAGAAGAGTTGAGGTTTGCCGCCTGGGTTACCGAGTACGTGGATGAGAACTTCTTCATTAATCATCGGGTTCCTATTGATTGTGCCGACGTTTCTTACGGGCTGCGGTGGATCTATTCCCGGATTAGGCGGTTGCCTGCTGCGGCCACAGGCACGTATGGAGAATTCATAGGTCATTGGTCCGCCGAGTGGGACCACCTCCCGTCCCATTCGAGGTGGGATAAGGACCCACGCTTTCGGGCAGCGCTCTTCAATGTTTTGGCGATGACGACGACAAAATCGATCCCAAATGATACCTACCCGATCCAGGTAACGCCATCATACGTGACTCCGGGCACGGTTTTTCTGAGCACAGAGGCTCATACCGGCGTTATTGGTCAGGTCGTCCGTAATGGGAGTACGATCCATCCGCTTCAAACCTGGGAGGCCTCTCTTCCGGTTAAGCGACAGAAGATGAAGATGAGAGACTTTCTGATGCATACTCCCTACGCGGCGAACCAATCCGGCCTCCTCAAGTTTCGGTGGGTGGAAAAGGTAGACGGTCATTGGCGGTACATTGATCGACAAGCCCAGCCCGCGTATTCTGAGGAGCAATATGGTCCAAGTTTCTTTTCTGAAACTACGGTCTATGTGGACGCTGTGGCGAAGCGGATCGATTCGCGGCAGCATGATCCACAGGAGAAGGTCCAACGAATCATGGACTACATCGTACAGATGTTGGACGAACGGGTTCAGATCGTGTTGAGTGGTTATGGTTACTGTTCGGAGAAACCATGCCCTGAGGCATCTGACATGTGGGAGGCCTATAGCACGCCTCTTCGAGACCGAAAAATCAGGCTCCTCTTCTGGTACCTCGACAAGGTGATCACGGAAAGCAATCTGGATCCTAATCCTCTTCTGGCAAAGATGAAAACCATACAGTTCGACATTGGAAACAAAGAGATAATCGATCTGTTGCACATTTACGAGAATCGAGAGTGGCTTTCCTTCGACCCAGATGATTCCATCGAAATGCGTTGGGGCCTCAAGAAATGCGAGATGATTCAATCAAAACTGGGGACACTTGAACAGTCCATCTCCTTTGTGAAGGAAGCGTACGAGGAGAAAGATCCTGACTACGCAGATTCGGTCATCACCCAATATAAGAGGGAAATGCAGAGGCTGAGACAGGAGCAGACCGTGTCTCAGTGCTCGGGCTAGGTTCGACCCCGCCTACTCCTTGTCACCCAAAAGGGTTTCCTTCGCTCTCTGACCCGTCCTAGTTCTTCGTGATCGGACTTCCTAAACTCCCCCTTTACGCCGGATGGGACAGCAAAGACTCCCCCTTTGGGGACACGGCCTTCGACAAGACAGGTCGATCCAAAAAGCACGTCATCGTCGTTCAGGGTGATTTATTCAAAACAAATCAATCAACAGAGGAAGCTTTCTCTCCGGCCCGCCATGATTTTCGGAAGGTCCTAGCGTGGGTCAGCGTGAAACAAGGCGGAACTGAATTCCGTTCGCTTGAGGAGTCGCCGCCATTCCTGATCGACGAGTGACTGGATCTCTTCGATATCTTCATCCCTCAGGTGGTCGAACCGGCCCTGGTCTTTGAGATATTCACTAACAGGGATCGCATCCGGGTTAATATTCAGGGTGTAACGTTCACCATTTTCGATCTCCAGAAGCGGAAAGACCCGGGCTTTGACAGCGAGGCGGGAGAGTTCTACCACCCTCTCTGAAGGGATCTTCCAACCGGGTGGACAGGGAGAGAGAATGTGGATAAACTTGGTCCCATAGATCTCTTTGGCCTTTGTTATCTTACGAATCATGTCCTCGGGGTAGGCGATGGTGACGCTGGCGACATAAGGAATCCGATGGTCAGCCATAATCTCGAGCATGTTCTTCTTGGGGCGCTCCTTGGGACTGTGAGCGGGGGTGGTTGTGGTCCATGCGCCATAGGGTGTGGCTGAACTTCGCTGTATACCGGTATTCATGTATGCTTCATTGTCGTTACAGATGTAAATGAAGTTGTCATTCCGCTCGGCAGCACCCGAGAGTGATTGAAGACCAATATCGAACGTCCCCCCGTCACCCGCCCAGGTGACGACGGTGAACTCCTTATCTTCCAGAACTTCAAGAGCAGCGGCGATTCCCGAGGCTGCCGACCCCCCTGTTTCAAAGGCTGCGTTGTATACAGGAACATCAAAAGCCGAATGAGGGAAAGCCCCTGGGATGATCGACCAGCAACAGGCTGGAATGACGAGTATGGTCTTCTCACCGAGGGCTTTGAGAGCCAAACGCATGGCCACGGCAGCGCCGCACCCCGCACAGGCCAGATGCCCCCCACTCAGAAGCTCTCTGTCGGGAATCGTATAGTTCTTCATGGTCTCTCCTTGGTCGGAATCTTCCAGTTTCCCCTCAATACCGTGTCAGATCTGAGTCGTCGAACTCCCCGGGTTTTGCCTTCCTCGACAAGGCACTCACCCGAACAGGTTTGTAGAGTTCGGTTGCGAGTTTGAGATCTCACGGTCCAAATGCAAAGTGACGCTTTCATGTCTCAATATCCAAATACATCATCCCTATGAGAATTGAACACCTAAATCGTTGGATCAATTCTGATCCCAAAGCCCCGACGAACCACTCCTATTTGTCATTATGAATGGGGCTTTTCGCCTGCCGACTTAGAATGATTGCAGGATCATTCTCTGAAGAACCGCAAGGCCGTTACCCTAGTGTTTGAGGCCTATCCAGATTATCTCTTCTTTTGGGCCTTCGTTTTCTCGTGTATGGGAGATCATTTCTCGAATCTGTTCGGGCGTAACATCCCTTCCGCCGAGGCCAGCGACAAAACCGAAAATCTTGGGTCGTTCATCTTCGTTACAGAATGCCGAACGAATCTCCTGGGCAAAGAAACCGCTCTGTCCAAACGAGACCCCCCGGTCGAGGACTGCCACCTTTGCCGTGCCACCCAGAACCTCTCGAATCTCTTCCGTGGGGAAGGGTCGGAACATCTTTATCTTCAGAAGACCAACCTGAATACCCTCTCTGCTCAGCTCATCAACAAGGAAACGGGATGTGCTGGTAACGGCTCCCGAGGCCACAAGCACCGTGTCGGCACCGTCCCAGTTATACTTCTCCATGACGCCATACCCTCTCCCGAATTGCTGCTCATAGTCCTCATCAACCTGTCGAGCCACCTCCTTGGTTTGATCCATGGCGTTTTGCATCTTGTAGCGAAACTCCATATAGTAATCCGGGCTCATGATCGGGTTGAATGACTGATGGCGCCGTCCCGTCAGGGTGAATTCGCCCTTATAGGGGGGTAAGAATGCATCGATTCGGTCCTGGTCAGGTATCTCGGTCGGTTCGGCTGTATGCGACAGAACAAAAGCATCCAGAACAACCATGACGGGGAGCTTCACGGTTTCCGCTATGCGGTAAGCCTGGGGAATCGTATCGACAACCTCTTGATTGTTTTCGCAGTAAAGCTGAATCCATCCTGTATCTCTCTGGGAGAGGCTGTCGCTCTGCTCGTTCCAGATACTCCACGCCGGAGCCAAGGCTCGATTGACGTTGACCATCACAACGGGTAGTCTCGAACCTGACGCCCAATGGAGCATCTCATGCATAAGCGCCAACCCTTGCGAGGAGCTGGCCGTGAAACATCGGACGCCCACCGTACATGCGGAAATGGCACTGGCCATGGCTGAATGTTCCGATTCGACCTTCAAAAACTTTGCCTTCAACCGGCCGTCGGCACACATCTCCGAGAGCTCCTCGACGATGGTTGTTTGAGGCGTGATGGGATAGGCCGAGATCACCTGAACCCGCGAAAGCTTTACCCCATGGGCCACGGCTTCATTGCCTGTGATAACCTTCTTCATTTCTCTTCCTCCTCCATGGAGATAGCATTCCTCGGGCATTCGGTGAAGCAAATGCCACATCCCTTACATTGGTCGTAATTGATTGCGTGTTTGAGTTTTCTCATACCCTTCAGTATTGACACATCGGGGCAAAAGACATAGCAGTTTTCGCAATCGTTGCACGTACCACACTTGAAACACCGTTCTGCTTCGTACCGGATCTCTCGGCGGCTCAGCCCATCGTTGACTTCTCTAAAGTCGCTGATTCTCGCAGACGCTGGGATCTTTCGTGCCTCTGTCCTCCTCATGAACTTGAAATAAGCGGTATTCAGCTCGTCCAAGGAAACCACGTGGCGACTTAGGGCCCTGTAGGCTGTATCCAGGTACTTTCTCATTGAGACACCCCCGGTTTCACCAATCTGTGTCATTTCTGCTGCCTGCGAGATATTGTCTTTTCTGAGAAAGGCATCGATAGAGATGGCCCCTCTCTTCCCCGACCCGATAGCATCAGCGACTGTTCGAGCCGGAGACACGAGATCTCCTCCAAAAAAGACTCCCCTCGATTCACCTTTAGAGGTGTCCTTCAGGGTAAGGGAATCCCAATTCATTCGAACATTCGAGGGCATGAGGGACATGTCCGGAGCTTCCCCAATTGCCACGATAACGCCATCCACATCATAGGTGAAGTTGGATCCCTCAATGGGGATCGGTCGCTTCCGTCCACTTTCATCTATGCTACCCAGCCGCATTCCCATGCATTCAAGGCCAGCTATCCTTCCGTTCTCTCTGATGATTTGAACTGGTTGGGTAAGAAACTCAATGTCAATGCCTTCTTCGAGGGCTTCTTCAATTTCATCTGCAAAGGCGGGTATCTCCTCCTGACTTCTTCGATAGAGAATAATCGGTTCTGATCCCGATCGGAGTGCTGAACGGGCTGCATCCAGGGCGGTATTGCCGCCTCCAATCACCGCGACTTTCGCTCCGAGTCGAGGCTGCCGACCCATTCTGACCTCCTTGAGAAATGTGAGCCCGGGTATCACGCCGGCCCCTTCCTCTCCGGAGATTGCCAGATGCTGACTTCTATGGGCGCCCGTGGCGATAAAGACGGCCTGATATTCTTTTTTGAGTTTGTCGAAAAGCGTTCCATCCACGTGTGTGTCCGGCCGGATCGTAACACCGAGAGCTTCGATATCGGAAATCTCCCGGTCAAGAATTTCAAGGGGGAGACGATATTCCGGTATCCCGACCCTCAAGATACCTCCAGGTACTGGGAGAGCTTCAAAAACCTCTACCCTATACCCTAAAAGTGCGAGATGGTAGGCACAGCTCAGGCCTGCCGGGCCTGAACCAAAGATGGCGACCTTTTCGGACCTCTTTCCATAACGGTCCAGATGGCGTGATTTCACCCGTCTGCATTCGTCAGCGACAGACCTCTCGACGCGGTGGATGGAAACAGCGTCGTCATAGTGGTTCCGATTACAATGGGTTTCACATGGATGGAAGCAGACCCTTCCGCACACGCCAGGCAAAGGATTCTCCTCCTTGATTTTGAGCCAGGCAGTCCTGAATTTCCCCTCTTCCGCCAACATCAGGAATCTGACGATGTCGTTTCCCGCAGGGCATGCCTGATTACAGGGGGGTGTCTTGTCCTCGTATTTGGGTCGAATGTAACGCCAACTACCAGTTTTACTCCATTTCATATCTCCGAAGGAAATCGGTACCGTTGGCATCTGCGATTCTTTTTCGTATTTCAGAACCTTCGACATATGGATTCCTCATCGACAGGTTGGGTGTGTGAAAGGTGGGCAGTTAGATTTCCCACAAATTTCCACTAACCCGGAACAACAGTCTTCTCATAGGCCTCCAGGGCGGCCCGTGTATTTGCTTCTGCTTTTGCCGGGACCGACTCCTTTATCGACTCAACAACCGTATCGATACTCACAAGACCCGTCACCCTGGAGAAAGCGCCAAGGATGGCCGTGTTAACAATTGGATTGGTCCTTGACCCTAGCTGGTTTTCCACGGCGATTTTTGATGCATCTACCGTACCAACCCGAAAGGAAGCGAGATTACTGAATTCCCGGGGATGACGATCGGAGTTGAGTACGATCCATCCGTTGGGCTTCAGGCCACTCGTGACATCGACCGCATCCAGTAGAGTTGGATCCAGCACAACGATGTGATCAGGCTGATAGACATTCGTGCGAAGCTTGATGGGATGGTCGTCAATTCTCAGGAATGCCGCTACAGGAGCCCCACGCCGCTCAACACCGAAGGCTGGGAAGGACTGAACAGATTTGCCCTCCTTGAAAAGGGCGGATGCAAGGAGTTTTGAGGCCACCACAGCTCCCTGTCCTCCTCGGCCGTGAAATCGAACCTCAATCATGATTTCTCCTAATTGTTCTCTAGGAACTCATAGCCCTCCACCTAGAGGGACCGTGCGTCAAAAAATTGAAATCTGACGTTGCCCCGTCCGGGTGTTTCCTGGACTTCTCCTGTGAAAAATACAGATGACACCATCGTCAGCGATTTTGAAAAATCATCTGTACCGGTCAGGAAACGCCAGCCAAACATCTTTTGGTTCGCCTTAGGGCGTCGAGAAAACTACTGCAATCGCCTTAGCATTTCTCTTGCCCACCGCCCGGTATGCATGGGGGACATCGGATTCAAAATACAGGCTGTCTCCTTGTTTGAGCCGATGGACGTCGTTCTCCGTTCGGAATTCGAGATTCCCTTCAAGGACGAAGAGAAACTCCTCACCGTCGTGGCTATAGAAGGATAGGTCTTTTTCGTCTTTGCGCTCAAACTCGATCAGAAAGGGCTCCATGTTTTTTCGTGTTTTCTTGTATGCGAGGGATTCGTAAGAGTAACCACCGTCGGTCCGTCCCAGTTTTTTCGTATCCAACCGTTCCCTCTCAAAAGGCCGTACGACAACTACCTTCCCGTTGTTGTCAGGTTCCTGGAAGAAGAAGGTGATGTCCTTTTCCAAAGCTCTCGATATTTTCAGCAGGGTCGAGATGGGGGGCACAACAAGTTCGTTTTCGATTTGTGACAGTAAAGGCTTTGAAAGGCCGGTCGATGTGGAGAGGTTTTGTAGGGTTAGGGCCTTTCTTTTTCGAAGCTGTCGAATCTTGCGTCCGATATTAAAGGCTCTAACGCCGCTGTCGGTGGCAGATGACTCGCTCTTCTTCAAGTTTGCCTTCACCGAGAGATGGTCCTTAGCTTATTCGATTTCCTTTGGGTGAGGCGCGAGAAGTAATTTAATAATATCAAATTTTATTTTAATTATATCAAACTTATTCCTGTAAATCAAGTGGCGATTGAGCCACCTTTCCCCATGGCGGGCATCCGCCTATGCCTGGAAACGCCCCGCACACAACGGCGGGATCGGCCATTCGCGACATGGGCACAGAAGTTGCAAGCTTGTTCCACCGGTTCGCAGTCGTGCCGGGCCAACCTATTCTCTATGGCCAATCGGCTCGGTTCTGCCGACGTCTGAAGTCTAAGCGTAATTAGTTTGTCTATGCTGTCCATGGGAGGGGTGATGACGTCAATCAATTACAGTGTAGTTTTTGAGGGGAAGATAGCAGTAGGACGCGAGCTTGGAGAAGTTAAGAGAAACCTGAGTTCTCTCTTCCAGATCGATGAGGGTCAAGTTGACCGTCTTTTTACAGGCCAACCAGTTTCAATCAAGAAAGAGATAGACTATCAGACAGCCCTGAAATACAAGGATGCTCTTGAGAGAGCCGGTGCAATATGCCGTGTTGAGGCATCCCCGAGTTCTGATAGCCGTCAACCTTTGCCCGGTGAAGGATCTCGATTAGAACCAGCCCCTGAGGCGGAATCATTCGGTGAGCACGAATCTGCAAGGTCTGTCCCTCCTATGAGAGGAAGACCATATACACAGAGGATTCCCCGCCCTCCTTTCAAAATGAGACCTGGAAGACTCTACTCAATTGTCCATCCTTTATTCATGTCTTTTTTCTCAAAAGACTTCTACCAGGATGTGGGAAGAAGCTGGAAAGGGTTCTCCTTGGTCTATCTTTTATTTGTCCTCTTTCTGTGCTGGATACCGACGATGATAACCCTTCAGCATCAAATGTCTGATTTTGTCCACAAGTCAGCACCGGAGTTTCTTGTTCAGATTCCGAAAATCACTATTCTTCGTGGCGAGTTGTCGATAGACGAGGAAGAGCCGTACTTTATCAAGGATCCAGAGAATAGTGACGTCTTCGCGATCATTGATACGACTGGGCAGTATACGTCTCTCAATGATGGAACTGCAAAGATCTTGATCACCAAGAAAAAAGTAATTCTTAAAAAGAGTATGCGAGAAACGCGGACCTTCGATTTGTCAGATATAGAGAACTTCGTGCTCGATCAAGACCTCATTGCCAAATGGATGGAGATTTTTGAAAAGTGGTTTGTCTTCATGTTGCTCCCCGTGGTTGTCTTTGGCTCCTTCCTATATCGGACAGTTCAAGTAATGATCTATGGGGCAATCGGAATCATATTCTCAAAGGTGGTAAAGATTCGATTAGGTTTTCAATCTTTGATGAGTATCGCAATTATGGCGATTACGCCGGTTCTCATCGCGGATGTCGTCATAGGCCTGACGAAGGTATCGATTCCCCTGTGGACTCTGTGGGGTTTCATAATTGCCATGGGCTTCCTCTACTATGGAGTGAAAGCAAACGCCGACGGTGAGATCCTCGGGGAAGGGAACAACTCCGCAAGGCTCGGAGTGTGAATCGGATATTCCTTGTTGCCGGCAGAGAGGGTAAGCACAAAGCGACCAGAATGAACAGATCATGAACAATCGAATAAGGCCCAGCCGCTTGTATTACGGAATAGCCGGTCTCGTTTTTTTTGTGGGGGCTTCTGTATTTGGTCTCTTCCTCATCAGGAATGTGATTGGTTTGAAGGATAGTCTTGCACAGCTCGTTGTGCCCGGACAGTATGACATAACGCTCTCAGATGTTGGAATGTACACGATATTCTACGAGTACCAAAGCGTCATAGGGAGCAAGATATACGCAGCACGGCAGCATCTGTCCGGTCTTCGATGCGCCCTGGTTTCAAAAGACACGGGTGAGCGAATTAGACTCTCTGGTACCTCGATGAATGCGACCTATTCTTTTGGAAACCGTTCCGGTGTGTCTGTCCTGAGTTTTGCGATTACTCGCCCCGGAAGCTATGAGTTCTCTGCGTGGTACCCGGCGGGGCTGCAAGGGCCAGAAGTCGTTCTCACGATCGGCCGCGGTTTTACGAAAAACCTTGTGACAACCATATTGGGCGGTCTGTCAATTCTGTTCGGATCCTTTGCTGCCGCAACTATTATCGCACTCATGACCTTCTTGAAAAGGCGAAAGGCGGCGGTGCAGCTGGAAAACCATCGTTCTGGGCGATCTCCTATGGTGCCACGTTAGGCAGCCTCAATGAGTTTGGCCCATGGCGTGGTGAAGGGACTCCCATCCGCCGTCCCGCACAAAAGAGAAGAGATCTCTGTAGGGCCATATGGGGCAGGACATTCCAGGACGCCTAGGCGAACCATGTCAGAGGTATCATGGTAGAAAAATCATATCATTTTAGGTAGATAAATTGTAAGCCCGTAGATAGTTTCTGTGGATTAATGTATAATATCCGGATAAGTCATATGAATTTTTACAGAACTATCCGTTTTTTTGCTTGACAAGCCCACATATTGTGGGTATAAATAATCTGACACCAATATATCGGAGTGAGTCGACCATGCCTTACATCGTCTGTGACAAACGGAGAGGAAGCCCGAAGCTCAACGTGGAAGTGTGTCGTAGAAAGTGTCAATTCACGGAGGAGTGCAAATCCTACGGACGGTATCTGGAGGCTAATGCTTTAGAGGAGCCTTCCTTGGACGCCGAGAGTCCTGGCGCTTCGATGTCTCATCATGAAGCGGCTAGCGAGGAAGTGCAAGCGGCCTGACTTATCCCAAATCCCCCCATTCGTATTGGAGAATGCTCGCAAAACTCAATCCTGCTGTTTCAACCCTCAGGATGCGGGAGCCCAGCCCGATGGGGATGAAGCGAGCCTTCTCAGCCAGTCTCACTTCGTCCTCCGAGAATCCGCCCTCGGGGCCGACAAGGAAGTAAACGCTTCGGGAGGCACCATCGATAAGATTTCTCTCTTGACAGAGGGATTTGAGGGTGCGTGTTCCCCTCTCCCAAAGGATGATCCTCTCCGCCCCAGGGGATGCTCGTTCGAGGGCTTCGCCAAATCCCAACACCCCGTCGACCCTGAGAGGGATCACGCGGCCACACTGTTTCGATGATTCTACAGCGATTCTTTTCCACCGCTCCACCCGCCGCTCCATTGTTCCCTCGTCAAGAGAGGCCACTGACCGGGAAGAGACGAAAGGGATGACCTCAGAAACGCCCATTTCAGTTGCTTTCTGAACAACAAAATCCATTTTTTGCCCTCTAATGAGACTCTGCCCCATAACTACAGTGAGGGGGGATTCCCGACCGGGCTTTCTGGCTTCTCGTATTCGTAGTGCCACGGCCAGACGATCGTGCCGAACGATTTCACTCCGATATTCCCACCCTGTTCCATCGAAGATGTCAACCTCGTCTCCCACCCTGAGACGGAGAACGCGTTGCATGTGGCGGGCCTCTTGGCCCGAAATGACAATTTCCTCGTGGGCGATTATGGGATTAGAGGCAAAAAATCTGGGCATAACTGCACCTATCGTTATAAGCCTATAGGGATTAGCAACAAGCGATCAGCCGAATGGCGCAGGACGTCCTACTATTGATAAGTTGCAGAAATCAAACACCTGTCCGAATTATTCGAGGCGTAGCCCAACGCTAAGCGCTGATGGCTTAATGCTCGCGGCGACGCCGCGACTTTTCAAACACCACGCAACTCCATCCTTCTCTGTTTTTTTCGTCGATCAATGAAAATCGCTGGGCCGTGAACAGTCTTCTGACGAGCGATTTCTGTTTTGCAAGAATCCCAGAGAGAACGAGCTGGCCTCCTGGGGAAACATGACCGGTTAGTTTCCCTTTGAGCTCGGTCACGGTCTTAAGGTCGATATTGGCAAGAACAAAATCGAAAGTCCCACCCACCGCATCCAGACTGCCTGAGATTATTCTAACCATCTGCTCGACACCGTTTTTTTTCACATTCCGTCGGGCCGCCTCGATAGCCCTGTCATCAATGTCGATTCCCAGAACGGGCCTGGCCCCGAGCCTGCCTGCTGCGATTGCCAGAATTCCAGAACCTGTTCCGACATCCAAAAGAGACGGGACCTTGCCCCCCTCCATTCTTCGACCTATTTCCCTGTCGATCATCTGCAAGCAGAGCTGAGTAGTGACATGGAGCCCCGTTCCAAAGGCCATTCCGGGGTCAATTTCGAGGACCATGTCATTTTCCCCGGCATCGTAGGTTTGCCAGGTCGGCTTGACCACGATTCGCCGGGTCACCCTGACGGGCCTGAAAAATGCCTTCCACCTGTCCTCCCAATCTTCTTCTGAAATCGAACGTATGGAAGCGTGCCATTTTGTTGTGGATGTGAAGTAATTCTCAATACTTTCGAGATAAACCCAGAGTGAACGTTTGAGATGATCCGGTGCTTTATCTGCAGGGAAGTATGCTCGAACTGTCTCAGTCTCGCCTCCAATGTCCAACTTCTCAACCGCCGCGCCAAGAGCCCCTTGTTCCATAAAGAAATTCTCTACCGCGTCACTCGCTTGCCAGGGAACAATCACAACAATCTCAGTGAATTCCTTTCTGGAAGTCATTTTTCAGGGCCTTCTGGGCTGATCACCGATGGCTCGGTGCTTACTTCTTTTCGTCCAGGGTTTTGAGAAATTCCGAGGCCTTCTGATTGAATTCATCTGGCTGTTCGATCATCACCATATGGCCTGCCCCATCGATTATCTCAACCTGTGCGCCCCTGATACGCTCAGCCAAATAGTAGGCGTATTTTGGCGGGGTCAGCAGATCGTCTCTGCCGCAGATAACAAGAGTCGGGATCTGGATCTCTGCTACCCGATCCATAATGTCGAATCGATCGCATGAGGTAAAATCACCGTGCAGAACAGCTGGGCTCGTCTTCATCATGGCGTCGATGCCCTTTAGTATCAATCCCCTGGGTGTTTCGCTCGAAAAGGCATAGTCGTTGATCAGCCTCACTGTCGGCTCGAATCTCTTGACAATTCCTGTTAGGATTTCCGGTTTGACCCTTAGGCGAACGCCCGTTCCCACGAGAATAAGGGCTTCTAGGTATTTCGGATGTTGAAGACCGAAGGTTTGCGCGATCGCTCCTCCCAGGGAGTGGCCAAAGAGACAGAAAACGTCCACAGGCAGTGATCGGAGAAGATTGTAAAGGTGGTTTGCATAAGCGTCCACCGACTCTTCTCCGTCGGTGCTCGCCTCTCCATGACCTGGGAGATCTACGAGAACAACGTTATGGGACTTCTGAAAGAATTGCCTCTGGTAATTCCAGAGGAGATGACTCGCCCCTGAGCCGTGAACAAAAACCAGTGTCTTCCGTCCCTTCTCGATCCCTCCATGGCCTGTTGTGTAGGCGATCTCCTTGCCATTGCTTTGAAGCACGTCCATCACCGCCTCCTCTTGGGAAGACACACATCTTCTTTCATTGCCTCCGACTTTACCGTGGCTCTGAGGTATTTCAGCGTTCGCCAACCTGCTCGCCTCTGGGTATGGGCCCAATTCCCATTCCGTTGAAGGAATTTGAGCATGTCGTCATAGGTGTCGATATCATACCATGGGCGCAACAGGGCGCAATGAAGGCCCAGCAGTTGCGCCTTCTCCAGCGTTGTGCTCAGGACCCGGTCGGTGCTCCATGGGATCTGCGAGAAAAGCTCTGGAATAGGTCTTTTCAAACCAACCAGATAATACCCACCATCGTCACAGGGGCCAAGAACTATTTCCGTGTCACGATTTTTGAGAAGGCGAATTGATCGGCGAACGATTCGGTGGGATAGATCTGGGCTGTCACTGTTGATGATATGAACCTGCCCATATCCCTTGGCAAACATCCTCTGGAAAATATTGGAAAGTCTCTCCCCAAGGTCCGCCCCCTGCTGGGCGAAGAGCTCGATAGGGAAGGGAAGCATTTTCTTGAATGCAGGCTCGGCGTCTTCTGGTGTGTACGCCAGTGCCAGGTTGTGCCCAGAGAGATAGGCCATTTCTTCTATCGTGTCCTGAATAGACAAACCGTAGAGCTCCGAGGCCTGATGTGCACCGAAACGGGAAGAGAGGCGCGTCTTGACTTTACCGGGAACCGGTTCTTTGGCTACGATGACCAGAATCGCTTTCATGGGATCATCTCAAAGGCTCCATTCCACACCGCAACCAGAACAACAGACGGGAGGCTGCATGGACTGGTGCATCTTGCGAAAAGCCTGGTATTCTCGACCCTGCCAAATTTCATCGAGAGGTTGCTTGAATACGTTTCCCAGAATCAGGGATTGATAGTCCACAGTGGAGAAAGGAGAGATGCAGCATGGCAAGACGTTGCCCCAGGCCGTTATGTAGGCCAGCTCCCATGGTCTTTTGCACTCACGCCACGGTCCCGTTTCCCTCGATCTTTGGCTGAGGCTCTCAGAGGGTGACGAGAGTCCAGAGGCCATCAAGGACACGCCGAGTTGACGGCCGAGGGCCATGCTTTGACGAAGAATATCATCAACTTCCCCTGACGGATCCGTTACAGCTTTTTCCCTCGCGGCCAGACCATATCCAGGTCCATCAACCGGGAAGACGAGTCTCTGCAAATACACCTCATCGATTCCCACACGAGCGGCCAGCTGTACCAGATGGGGCAAGTCTCCGACGTTCTCCGTCGTAGCGATCATCCACACGGATATCTTTGGGATCGATCGATCCCTGGCTCTGCGTAGCTGCGCAAGGGCCTCGATGTTTTTGACGACGGTTACGAAATTGGAGGAGCCACGTACCTTGGAATACGCAGCCTCACTCGCTCCGTCCAGTGACACTCGAAATTCGTCGAGTCCACTCGAAACAAGCCGGTCTGCCCAATGAGTGTTCAGGAGAAGGGCGTTCGAGTTGAAAAAGACATGGACCTTCCGGTTCTTTAGGTAGGTTATGATATCGACCAATTCCCTGTTCAACAAGGGTTCGCCGATACCGTGCAAGGCAGCACGATTCAATGACGGAATCTGATTGACAATGTGTTTTATCTCTACGAGTGAGAGGTCGCGAGGTTTCTCCTCCATCCCCCGAAACCGGAGGCACGTCAGGCAATCGAGATTGCACCGATTGGTAACCTCGAGATAGAGGGATTGAGGTAACGGTATTTTCGAGGTTTCCCTACCTGCCACCTGTCCTCTCCTTCGAGCCGAATCCCGATTTAGGCCGGTGGTCAAGGAAAATGAAATCGCTGTCGAAAACCGGCAGAATCCGAAACCCGGAGGACGAAGCAAATGGGGTTGACAAAAACTCAGAATTCAAGACGGTACAAACATAACCGAGCGGGTCGAGTCGTCCTAGAACGATTGCACTGGGAGAATTGATGATCTGAACCCACCACATGTGAATATTGGATTTGTTTCGGCCTCCTCTGATATTCTGATTTGTAAGCACCCTGACATCGTTGCCTATTCAGAGACGGTGAAGGCGTCTTGGACGCTCTCATCCCCTGACAATCGTGGTACAGATACTTTTGGCCCTCAGTAGCTTCCTATCCGGAGCCACGGAAGGGTTGAGCCTTTTTGAGTCTCCGCGGCAGATGGGGCAGTAGTTGTCAGGCTCGGCATCCTTTCCGAGGATGAGATTCCGACTCCGACAACCGCCTCGACAGTTATCGAGGTGTTCGCACACCATGCAGGGTTCAGGAACCTCTCTGGCCTTGCGAAAGGACGGAGTCTCCCATACATTCTCTCCGAGTCTCATCAGGTCTTTCACGTCGATCTTCTTGTCTGACCAGTAGACGCATGGCAAGACCTGTTTGAGAGGCGTGATACGAATGCTTTTTCGACCACATGGAGATCCGTGGAGGCTATTGAGCCCTGAGAATGTGTTGACCAGAGGTTCTGTGCAGCTTATTAAAGTTGCCTCATCGAAGAGGATCTGGAAGGCCTCCCAATATTGATCGTACGTGAGTAGATAGGTTTGGTTTTGAACAGGCTGAAAAACATTCACCCGAAGGTTACAGTCAAATGAAGCGGCCACCTTGGCCAGTTGCCCGAGCTGTCGATAATTGAGACTCATGAGAACCGCAAGAATCGAGGCCTCCAATCCGAGCTTCTTGCACCGTTCGATATTACGAAGTATTCGCGCCCAGTTTCCAATTCCCCGAAAGGCATCCTGTTCCTCCTCGGTAGGGAAATCGATAGAAAACTCGACGTCTCCAAATGTCCGGAGAATCTCCTCTGGGGTGTTCTCGATGGTATACCCATTCGAGGCCAGGGTGATCGGGATGTCTCGATTTCTTAAGTATTCAAGAATCTGAAAATACTCAGGGTTCAGGCCGTTTTCCCCTGTTCCCAGGCCCACAGAGTCTACCTCCAGGCATTCGCAGATTGACTTTACATCCTGAAGGGTCAGGTTGTAGATCCGCCCTTGTGGCCGGTAGCAATGAGGGCAGCTAAGATCGCAATCGTTGGTGAGGCCTAATCCAACAGAGATACCCATGCCTTGTTCCTTTCAGTCAGTCCTACTCTTGCAGATCAGGTGAAGGTACCGGCTAACATTAAGATATGGTAACAACCTCGACGCTTCTTTTTCCAGATCGAAGAGGAGGCGGTAGTTTTCGGGAGCGCTGGCCATTTGATGGGGCAAATAATCGGTGAATACGCGGATTCCATAGCGGCCCGAAACCTCAAGATTCAGCCCATGGACCAATTCTTCAAGAGTCTCGAGGGAAAAAGTGCGCTTTCGCACCCCTTCGAAAAGGGACGCGTGAAAATCCCTTTTTTGAAGTGCCTGACGGGCTCCTGCCAGGTCATTCTTGACAATCGCCAGCTTGAGAACTTCGCTCAAGGAATTGACCACCACTAGGGAGAGGATGCCCCCCTGTGCAAGCCGTTGAGCGAGGGAAGTCACCACCCCTCGGGGATTATTGACGTACTCTACCAGCGTGTGACAGAGGATGACATCGAAGAGCCCTCTCGGGAGGCAATCGTCGAGGTCTTCCACGCGACCATGGATAAAGGTGATGAAATCGATATTGAGATCGGGGTGATTTTCCACAAGCCGCTGCCTTGCCGTCTCCAGCATTTTTTCGGAAAAATCGAGAAGGACGAGAGAACTGGCTTTCCCAAATAGTAAGGATGCCATTTCGCCCAAGCCACATCCAACATCGAGGACCCTCAAGGCGTCCCGTCTCGATGTCAGGTGACGTTTGAGATTGCACCAAATGAGCTCTTGGCGAAGTCGGCCCTTCTGGCTTTTTGAATACTCAAGCCATTGCGCTACATTTCTGTCAAAAAGAAGAGGTGCTCTCGGCAATTTTTCTCATCCTCTGTGCTTGCAGCCTCCCCCGTTCCTGGAGGACATCGTTCTCCCAAAGCGACGTCTGCGGGAGCGGTGGCGCACTTATCGTGGGATAGCGAACGGGGAAGGGTCAAAGGTTCCCCACCCCGCGAGCCCCGTTTAGGTCATCGTGAGGGCGTCGGAGCGAGGAACCACGGTGTACGCCAAAAAAACGTGAACGACACGCCGTCACAACCTCAAAAATCCATTGTGTAGGACTCAGGATTTCTAGTCCTACTCCTTAATGGTGTATCGAAGAGGAATCCACAGCATGTAATATGCAGCCAGAAGCGATCCTTTGACTGTGCCAGTTACCTTTGATTCTCCAATCCGTTTCCGGTAGTTGATCGGTACCTCCATTACCTTAGCGCCTCGTTTGGCCGCTTTCACCAGCATCTCCACAGGCCAACCGAAGGTCACTTCTTTCATTCCGAGAGACAGCAAAAGATCTCTCCGTATGGCTCTAAAGGAACCAATGTCCGTGATATTCAACCCATAGACGCGGTTCATGAGTCTGGCGATAAACCAATTTCCCAACCGAGCGTGATAAGACATGGCACCGACCTCCTGTGAACCGGCGAGCCTCGAACCGAGGACAAAATCCGCTTCCCCCTTTTCGATAGGTGCCAGGAGGCGTGGTAGGTCCTTTGGATCATCGCTTCTGTCTCCGTCCAAGAAAACAATGACATCCGTTTTCTTTGTGGCCATAAGTCCCGCCCGACATGCCGCTCCGTATCCTCTCATTGGCTCTTTGACAACGATAGCCCCTGCCTGCTCTGCTCGAGTTGCTGTGGAATCAGCAGATCCATTGTCTACCACGATCACCTCATCGACTGAATCGGAGGGGATGCCCCTCACAACCTTACCGATTGCCTCCTCCTCATCCAGAGCTGGTACGACAACGGATACTCTCACAGGTGAAAGACTCCTTTGTCATAGGCCGTGACTGGGTCGATGTCGTGATCATCCCGGATGGAAGACTTCGAACAAGGAAGCCCGAAGCCCGGAACACCCTCCAGACCCGAAAACTACCGGATCACGATACCCGATTTTCTTCTCACAGCGAGATGTTAAGCACTCATCGTCGTTTTGTGGCCTTCTTCACCCGGAAGCCTCAAGGGAAAAAAGCTTCTGAAAGACTTCCGGAACATAAAGTATTCCACGGCGAGCAATAGGAAGAATGGTATGTACTCCATATGTCTCACCCATTCAGGAAGAATCCCGTCAGGCGATTGGTATTTCAAATAGGAGAAGGGAACCATCAGAGAAAAATAAAGCCATGCCGGAGAAGGGTAAAAGGAAAGAAACGGAATAATCCATATGAGATACCAGGGGTGAAAGGAAGCGGATACGAGGACAATCTGCAGACCTGCCAGAAAGTAGGCGAATCGAATCCCATCGAATGCGTCTTCTTTCTTCTTGATCCATACGACCGCTGCTGCAACAACCAGGGCAATGGCGAAAGCAATTGTGACCATCCAATGGCCCAAAAATGAAGGGATTGCCAGTAGATATGACTTGAGGCCTAGATTGAAGGTCTCATGGGGATTTGTGAGGTACTCCGGAAGAAAGCCCAGAACCTTTCCCCCCACAGAGAAGTATGGCAAGTAGAATAGGAGGACGATCGCACCGAAGAGAAACACCTTCTGAACCTTTTTCTGCCTCAGGAGGGCAGGGAGAATAATGAGGGGATATAGTTTGAGGGATGTTGCCACCGCGAGACTGCTTACCGTTGCATTGGGCCGTTCTGTGACCAGGAAAAAGATAGCCAACAGTACAAAGAGGACAACAAAAGCGTCGAGATGTCCGTTGTTGCCGATCTCATAGATGACCAGAGGGTTCCAGGCGTAGACCAGCACCCTTTCTCTTTTCAGTCCGAGGTTTTTCAGGATGACAACCAAAAGCAGAATAGAGCCCATATCACATAATACTGTGAACGCTTTGAATGGCGTGACATGTCTTACTCCCAGCCTGTGGAGGAGATAAAAAATGGCCTGAGCCCCTGCCGGATAGATGGTGCGAGAACCTTTCCGGTTGATATGAGGGTAGACGGTATTATCTCTCAGGTCCTTGAGTGCCTCGTCATTCGGGGGATACCGATACGGGTTGGTACCATGGGCCTGGACCCTGCCGTCCCAGAGATATCGATACATGTCGCTCGACAGGACTGGCTGGGAAGGAAGGAGGAAGATTCTGTAGATCAGGCCGAATAGAAGAATGACATACAAAACCTGTGAATTCACCTTGTTCTCACGATCGTGCTTGAAAAGGATCACAATTCCGACGAGATACAGGATTGCAAGGGGCACGTACTGGTACAGAAAAAGGGTGAACGTGCCGGTCTCTGGACCGACGAGGCCTCTCTTCTGGAGGATCTCGTAAAGCCTGAAGTTTAGCCCATAAATGGGAAGCCCCATGATACCGAGACAGAGTATCGACAGGGTTCGTCTAGTGACCATCCTTAGACGCCTTTCTTTTTCCTGCCATGGAATGGAAGATGGACAGCGAGAAGACAGAAAAAAAGCCCAAGGTGTAGATCACCAGAAAGGGGCTGATAAAATATTTCCTCAAAGCGACAAATAGAATGAGAGCAACGAGGGCATAGCACCCCATGAGGAATTCGACTATCGATAGGAGACTCTCTGGTGATCGGTAGATCTTTTTTCTCCAGTTGTCGGCCCGGGACCAGATATCGTACTTCGGTGTTCTGATAAATGTTCCCGTTCGTCGTCCAAAAGCCTCGAGAATTGCTTTCGTATTGCTGACCGCAATCCCAGTCCCAAGACAAACCAACAGGGGGAGGTATCTGATGTTTCTTAGCCAATCTCGATAGAGAATACGCTGGGAATAGCAGTAGAGTGAGGAGGGACCGCAGGTTGCAAGGGTGATGAGCGTGAAAAACATGATGGGATAGGAGAGGCTCGCGTAGAACCACTGTGTGAACAGCATAGGCAGGGAGGTGAGGACCACGATAAGCATGAGGGGATGGACCAGGTAGTGAGTCAGATGGAGAACAGCCTCGAGCTTAACGAATAAGGGAATCCTCGCACGGAGAATCCGGCCGAGTAACTTTCGGGCCGTTTGGATAGAACCTTTAGCCCAGCGATGTTGTTGCGCCTTGAAAGCATGGATCTGGACTGGCAGTTCTGCAGGGCAGACCAGACTGGGCGAAAACTCCAGCTTCCATCCCTTGAGCTGGGCTCTATAGCTGAGGTCCATATCTTCGGTCAGGGTATCATGCTCCCACCCTCCTGCATCCTCAATGGTCTTTCTTCGCCAGAGGCCGGCAGTTCCATTGAAATTCATAAACAGTCCACCCCATGACCTGGCCGGCTGTTCGACACCGAAATGACCGTCAATACCCATCGATTGAACTCGCGTGAGGAGAGAGTAGTCACGATTAATGTGGCCCCATCTGGCTTGAACCATGCCGACTTGAGGGTCCGTAAAATGGGGCAGCGTAGCTTCTAGAAAATCGGGGGGTGGGATAAAGTCGGCATCGAAAATGGCGATAAACTCACCCTTTGCTTGAACCAGGCCTGACTCAAGGGCTCCGGCCTTGTACCCCTCACGCTTTGTCCGATGGAGATGGACGATGTCAAAACCCTGCCTTCGATAGGCTGCGACTGTCTTCCGGACAATCTCAACGGTGTCATCTGTTGAGTCATCCAAGACCTGAATCTCGAGGAGTTCTTTTGGGTAGGAAACTCCTGTCACCCCTCTCAAGAGCCTTTTGACAACATACCTCTCGTTGAAAAGGGGCAGTTGGATCGTGATTCTGGGAAGCCCATTTCGGGTTGTCTCTTCGAGGAAGAGGTCCCTTCGTCTCCGTTCATTTTGTCTCGCCCTGTTTCGATAGAATCGGTGGACAACCAGTAAGACATAACAGTTGACGCCATAAGCAAAGAGGGAGATCAGGGCGAAGAGGTAGACGGCGATAAGAAGATAAGTCAGAATCTCCATAGGTTCCCCCAAAAATAGATCCAACGATCACATTCACTTGAGAGAAACATGGGAGTCATCATGACGGATTTGTCGTTGCGTCGTCGAGGTGACGGACCCTCCAATTATAGACTTTTTACTCTCCCCCATGCTAGTATAAAACTCTAAAAAACGATATGCGATAAAAGCAGGGAAGGAAAATGGCATGGGAGTTCTCCACCCAAAGAAAATCAGGATTTCCGCTTGCGTCCTGATTTTGATCGCTTGTTTACTCTTTGTCCACGCTGACGCGGGGTCTGAGACTTACTTGTCAGGAAAGGTGATCACCTCAGACGGAAAGGTTGTCACCAGCGGTGCCGTGGCCCTGGAAAAAGGGGAACTCCACAACAATGTCTTCGTCGCAGGCGGGAAGATTCTTTCGGACGGCACATTCAAGATTCCTCTATCATCAAGCGGCCCCTGGGGCCTGCACGTGTATAGTGAGGGGTACCTTTACTTCCCCCTTCAGATTCAAATCAAGGAGGGTCTGGATAACGAAATACCAGTCATTCTACCTCTTGACGGCGAGGCGGCTGATGACCCCAAGATTTCCGACATCCGTTTCAAGAAAGTGTCTGATCAGGTGATCCGGATAACAATGCGAGTCGATGATGGGGACGGCAATCTCGGACCCCAAATGCTGGCGATCGACACAAAACGCTTCAAGAGTTACAGAATGCTTCCCCCAGCTGGAGATCTGCAAGACAAAAAGGCCAATTTCCCCTCGGGTGAATACGTCTCCCCGTTTATTCCCGCACCTTTTGATGAGGAAGAGCTCAAAGACTGGCTATTCGTCGTCGCGGACCATCAATGCAGTAACGGTCCGATTTACGACGGCCTCAATCGATCGGTTTTTAGTGCACCCGTTCTTTATGCGGAAGTTCTGAAGTGCGAGGCCACCGGCATTTGGAAATCCAATTTTGGAAAAGTATACCGGTTTGCACTCGTGTCACCAGGACAGTTGGAGGGAGAGCAGCTCGAGGGTGAGATTGTCATCGATCGGCTGGTCCAGAAAGAAGATCAGGTCACCATGGGTTTTCGTTTCGAAGGGAAAAAAGGAGAGGCAAAACTCCGTTTGGATTGCGAAGATAGCACGGTCATGCTAAAAGGCACCTTTGATCTTCCAGACCGATCTGGAGAATGGATCTTTACGAAGCTCAGAAATGAGAAGTCCTCTCCACAGGGTCAGGACCTTTTTGCGGCAAACTGTGCCGTTTGCCACTTCAGTGATCGGACTGATGCCAAAGTGGGGCCGGGATTGAAGGACCTTTTCAAGAATCCACAGCTTCCCGGAAGTGGTAGGCCAACGAGTGAAGAGACCGTGCAAGATCAGATTCAGAAGGGCGGAGTCAAAATGCCGCCATTCAGAAACCTCACAGAAGAAGAGGTCTTAGCCATTATCGACTATCTGAAAACGCTTTGAGCTGGGATTGAATCTGAGTCACTCTGCCTTCCTGAAAGCAATTGTCGCCCTATCATTGACGGGAATATTGGCTCTTCCTGGAGAAGGAGGGGAGTCAGCCGTGTTCCTTCGACCTCCCGGGTTCAGGCTTGTGGAGGATCCATCAATTGTCATTCCTACCGTCCATCAATATCTGAATCAGAATCTGGAACTTCCCAATTATCGGGATTCTGCGGGGAAGCCGGAAAAAGGTTGGACCGTGGAGGTGATAGGGACGAGACGGTTCTCGAGCAGCCAGAGTGCTCGTCTCTACTTTCGGATGGCGGACCTCGTCCGGTCGACGGTTTTTGAAAAGCGAGATGTTCCCTGGGATATGCGGATTTGGCCCTCTGGGACTATCCTGATTCTGGAAGCGTACGACGGCGATGGTTCCGTGGTTCCAACCGCGAAACCTGTTGAAATTGTGGCCATGTCTAAAATGGGTACGACCGAGGCTGGTTCGTCCTCGGTCTTTTACCCGGTCGACTGGAGTTATGCCAGATTCACGCCCCAAGGGGAGCCTTCCCTCCTCCCAGATGATGTCCAGGAATGCCATCGATGCCACAGTATCGCCTTTCATCTCACCGGTGATTTGATTTTCACCCAGTTCGCTCCAGAAGAACCGTGCGCCGCATGTCTCCCCCCTGAGACGGATAGTCCGATGGAAGAATAAGGCTTCGGGATGGGATCGGGACGAGGGACCATGGTATCTTAATGGTTGGAGACCAGACTTCCCGATTTAGGTGCCCATGTGGCGAAAAGGGGAATAAAGTTCCTTTGGGGGTGGGACGGACCGGTTTGACTATTGGAAGGAGTACAGAATGATCGATTGACACCGATCGATGAGCCGAGTTATGTGTCCGTTTGTGAAATCTTTAGATCACGCAACGAGGGAGAGACTTTATTCAAGGTTTCTGAGTATCCTTCCGTGGCTCCATCTCTTCGGGGCCGTGCTGGCCTTTGTCCTTATCTCTCTTTTTGCAGCGATCCATAGCGACCTGGCCAAGGAAATCTCAACTGGAGAGAGCCCCGCCTTCTCGTGGGCCAGGACGTCCATGCCGGTGTTCCTTTTGATCGGATTGGCATTTTTCTCGGCAGTTTTTTGGGTTCAGCGTCTTGAACTTCGACGTGATGGCCTGCCTTATCGTCGGGCGACGACAATCATGATGTGGGCTGAGACTGTTGCGGTGGCAGTTCTTGCCACCGGCTTTCTCCGCTGGTGGGCGGGTGGTGTTTTCTGGGGGCATGTGCTCTTCCAAGTCTCGATCCTGGCGCAGGCCCTCCTCACCCTATGGCGGTCGAAAAGAACGGAACTTCACCACGCCATCGCTCAGTTGAGCCTCCCGGAACGCCAGCCCTTTCTCTTTCTCTTCTTTCTTTTTTTTCTGGGGGGTATGACTGCATACTTCGATCCGTCATGGAACCGAATGGAGGGCTACATCCACCTCGACACGGGTTCCGAGATCCTATTGAGCCGAGTTTTGCCGCCAGTATTGTCCGGGATCACAGCGCTGTGGTTTGGCATCGGGACCTTGGCGATTCTCACCGGTTTCAGGGTTTTGACTGCCCGGGGAATCCGACAGCACGGTGATGGGAGCGTGTTCTTCTTTCTACCCTTTTTCTCCATATCCGGCCTGTACAGTGTCATATGGCTGGAATCATTGATCTATGCGACTGAATGGGAGCTGAAAGGGCTCCACCTCAAGGCGGCTATTATCCCCCTTTTCATCCTATTGTGTGGGGGAGGGGGGCTGTTGCTCTCTGCGGCTTTTCAAAGAATCGCATCACATGGTCCCCAGGGGGAGAGGAGGAGTCAAATCGGAATGATAACCCTTTCTATGGGAGCCGTTCCTCTCTTCCCATTAACGTGGATACTGACACGTGAAGCCTATGGCCGGTGGTCGTGGCGTATTCTCCTTCTCTCGTGCCTTTTTTCGAGTCTTTTCCTTGGGTTGTACGTCCTCTATGGGGATCTCTTCGATCCGTGGTTTACAGCCTTCTCCTATTTGAAAGGAGCCATACTGAAATCAGCAGTCCTGGTGGCGGCCGGTATTCTGGTTCTGGTTGCACAAGAGCTGTTTTCTGGGGACTCAAGAATTCATCCGAGGCTGGAACGAAATTGGATCGTGGTCGGAATGCTCTTTTTCACCGGTTTTGTCCCTTTTGGACTTCTTGAGCGATATGGAGAGACAAAAGTCGCCGTTTTTCAGTTCAACGAGCTCAGCAGAGTCGATGCTGCCTATGCGAGAGGGCTGTCGAATGCCATGGGCGTGGGACGGTGGATCCGCTTGGGACAGAATCCGGACATGAACAGAAATCCAGAACCGTGGCCCCTGCCATGGATTCTGAGAAAAACCCGCCCGTCGCTCCTCCCCAAAGACTTCAATATAATTGTTGTCGTGGTCGATGCGCTCCGAGGAGACGCCTTCCACTCGGCTGGTTATCGTCGCAACCTCACCCCTTTTCTGGATCGATGGGCCTTCGAAGATGCTATTTCTTTCCGCCGGGCTTACAGCCAGGGAGGCGGCTCTTTTTCAGCTTTTCCTTTTCTGGTTGGTGGACGGAGCCGTTTCAATCTGTATGGGCCAGACATATACCGAGAGAATCTCTATTTCAAGCTTGCCCAAGCCGAAGGAATTCAAAAGATTATGGTGGGGAGAGAGTTTGGTCCCAGAGCGATTTTCCCCCCTGACTTCCCTGTCATCGAACTGGGTAGGTCCGAACCTAGTACCGATCGGCGGTCTGTGTCGGCTGATGAGGTTTTTGGATGGACCAAAGATGCCATCGACAAACTCCCCGAAGGCGAGAGGTTTCTCTCCTTCATTCACCTGATGGATGTGCATAACGATCTATGGAAAAAAGAGGGCGGTTTGGATTTTGGAGATAGCCCGAGGGACCTCTATGATAACAATCTCTCTTATGTTGACCGTGCCTTTGAGAGGTTTGTCGCCTGGCTCAGAGAAAAGGGAATCTATGAGAGGACCGTCATTCTCCTTACCTCTGATCATGGAGAACAGTTCTGGGAGCATGGAGCAAGCCTTCACGGTCACACCCTCTATGAGGAGGAGATTCGAACCCCTTTAATCCTGCTCGTTCATGGGATCCGCAAAAGGGTTGAAGATGTCCCGGTGGTTGCAGCGGATATGGCTCCCACACTCGTCGATTTGGCAGGGTACGATGTCGACCCTCCTTACGACGATACGCACATGGGAATTTCCCTTGTTCCCCTGCTCCTGAGAAACGAACAGGAGCGGTATCTCAAGAGAGATATCGTCGGAAGAGCATCGTTCAAACGCCGTTACTTCCTATATCGGAATTGGGAGTGGAAATTGGTCTATCTTGCCGAACTCGATCTCCTCCAGCTGTTCAATACCCGAGAGGATCCCATGGAGAGGAGAAACCTCCTAGTGGAGAGGCCCCATGTGGCGGTTGAGCTCGAGAGGGAACTCCTCGATTACCTCGAAAAGGTGGAACGGAAGACGTATCGACCGCTGCTTTCAAGGGGACTAAAGTGATAAGCACTCGCTGTCTGGTCTGGTGACTTTAGGGGAGCGCGGGCCTGTGCGTCAAGACAAAAGAGGCGGGGGGGATAGGGGACGAAATTGGATTTTTTAACCCCAGATCTGGATCGACTGCGCCCCTAGGCCATTCTGTTCTTTGAAATCAGGATACACAAACATCCCTGGGCCGTTCGAGGTCTTCCGGGAGGCACTCCTCAGAGGGCGGAAGATGATCCTCATCCTTCCCTGGCACTGTGGACAGGTAAGGGGTCGACCTTCCCCGATTGAGTCGGGGACGGGCTTTGGATTGGTAGGTGATTTTGGGCTCTTCGGGAATGTCAGTCATACTTTGCTGAGAGCAACAGGTACGGATACTGTAGCGGGCGAGGTTCTTTATTGCACCTCCGTCCCCGGGATACATTGTTGGTCCACAAAAGAAGTTAAGCCGGGAATGTCGCCATGACCGCAGAATCTTGCTGAGGTCTTGATACATCTACCTCTCTCTACAAGCCATGAACGTCGAGTCAAGAGAGCTTCCCCAAAATCCTCCTGGCGATGATGATCTTTTCTATCTCTCTGGTTCCCTCATATATCTCTAAGACCTTTGCCGCTCTGTAGAAGCGTTCGATATCGTGATCGTTGAAATACCCATACCCCCCATGAAGCTGTAACGCTTCGTCAACAACTTTGACGGCAACATTGCAGGCGAACCATTTCGCCATGGCGACCAGTTTCGTATCGATTATGTCGTGGTCGACAGACCAACATGCTTTTTGGACGATCGTCCTGGCTGCTTCTATCATGGTGGCCATTTCGGCTATCTTTGATTGGGTGATCTGGAAAAGACCGATTGGTTGTCCGAATTGTTTCCTCTCTCTCACATGCTGGACCGCTTGGTCTAGGGCACCCTGAGCTAGCCCAACCCCATGGGCCGCCACATAGGCTCGGGAACGGTCAAAAAACCCCATCAACTGTCGAAAACCTTCGCCTTCCCGCCCGAGAAGATTCTCCTTAGGGACCTTAACCTCATTGAAGAAGACGTTGGCAGTGTCGGAGGCTCTCAGTCCCATCTTCCCTTCCATCCTGTCAGCCTCGTATCCCCCCCTTTCCGTTTCCACTATGAAGATACTGTGTCTCCTTGATCGTGACTCGGCTTCCGGGTTTGTCAGGCAATAAACCAGAAGGAAGTCGGCAAGGGTTCCGTTCCCAATCATCACCTTGCTTCCGTTAATGATGTAGAAATCCCCCTCTTTTCTCGCCGTAGTGGTGGCCGAGGCTGTGTCGCTGCCCGCATCTGGCTCGGTAATGGCGAATCCCATCATCGAATCCCCTGTGATCAGGGAAGGCAGGTAGTTCTTTTTCTGTTTCTGGTTTCCAAAGAGCAGTATCTCTTCTGCACCAAATGTAACCGAACAGAGTTGCTGTCCAAGTCCAGGATCTACCCTCCAGAACTCTTCGAGAATGATGGCGTGCTCGAGAAAGCCTAAGCCGGCCCCACCGTATTCTTCGTCGATAAACACGCCGATAAAGCCTAGCTTGCACGCCTTTTTCAGAAGGGAAATTGGAAACTCTTCTCTAATATCACATTCCCGGGCAATATCCCTAAATTCTCCTTCCGCGAAATCCCTGGCTGCCCTTTTGATGTCTTTTTGCTCATCGCTGAGTTGAAAGTCCATGAGAGGTGCTCCTGAGAAGCGGTTGGGAAACTGTTCTGCCTACCCTGTAAATAGCATAGGATGATAAGTCTCTCTTTGAGCCATGGCGTATATCAGACCACGCCCCAGCGATCGATTTTTTTCTTTTTTTGCTTTTCATACTCCTTCCTGTATCGGTCTCTCAGTTCTCTTTTCAATATCTTATATCCTCCACCCATCATGGGCATTTCCGATTTGTCTATGAAATCCACTGATTTTGGTTTCTTATAGGAGGCTAACCTTGAGCTGCAGAACTCTATGACTTCCTCGTCGGTTACCTCAGCACCTTCCTTGCGAACGATGACCGCTTTTACACTTTCGCCCCACTTTTCATCAGGGACTCCAATAACGCTAACCAGATCAACTGCGGGATGAGAAGCGATAACATCCTCAACCTCTCGAGGAGAAACATTTAGGCCACCCGTTACAATGATGTCCTTCTTCCTGTCTACCACATAGTAGAATCCGTCTTCGTCGATTTTCACGAGATCACCTGAACACCACCAACCATCCCTGAAATCCGTCGCGTTGGGTTGCCCCCAGTAGCCTGTGGCTACCCCTTCCCCTTTGACTGCCAGCTCTCCAATCCCGCCTGGCTCTACTTCTCTGCCTTTCTCATCGATCACCTTTGTCTCATATCCGAGGGAGGCCCGCCCTATTGATGTAAGCCTCCTTGACAGAGGGCCTGTGACTGCTACCTCCTCCGGGCGAAGTACAGTACCCAGGAGAGCTGTTTCTGTAGTCCCGTACAGTTGGATGAAATTTTCTCCCAAATACCTAGCGCCTTCTTTCAGCAACTCAGCAGAAATGGGCGCGGCCGAGGTAAACCAGTGCGCTATGCTTGAAAAATCGCAGGCTTTCGCGTCGGGATGCCTAATGACATTGGCGAGTAGGGTAGGACTGAACTGGGTGAAGGTGATTTTTTCTCTACTGATAATCTCTAAGACTTTTTTGGGGTCAGGACTACTCACCGTTAGGGAACATCCGCGAATTACCGAGGCGATGCTTAACCCTGTCCCTCCCGAAGTGTGGAGTGGCAGCAAGAGAAGCCATCGGGAGTAAGGATGGACACCTAATTCAGCCGCCCACATAAAAGCACTGAAGCTCCAGTTTCGATGGGTCAGGGGTGTACCTTTGGGTTTCCCTGTCGTTCCGCTAGTGTAAATGAGTGTAGCCACATCATCTTCCTTTACCTCGATTGGTGGCTCGTCGGATGTCCCCTGTTGGATCAGCCTGTCAAAATCATATTGACAGGATTTTTCCCCTCCTATTCCG
>JABAOH010002770.1_pt4 | contig 45592 bp, 33 predicted proteins | sample 7062181 | NCBI WGS metagenome assembly JABAOH01 (sample SAMN14538630, study PRJNA623070) | marine sediment metagenome | biome: marine biome [ENVO:00000428]; feature: marine pelagic biome [ENVO:01000023]; material: deep marine sediment [ENVO:00002113]; isolation source: pool of 5 deep marine... | reverse complement strand
ATGAAACGTTACGCGCGAGTTTATAGCGCCTTCTGAAAAGGAAAAAATTAGTAATGAAATGATTAGGCCCGATATGATTTGCTTCGTTTCCTGGGCCGCTAATTTAAGTCTTAGTCTATTCATTTTCTTCCTCATTAGAAAATTCATTTGCGTTCCTTTTTCGCTTCCATAATAAGCACCCAATCTCCAAAACCGCCGGTGTTTGTTTGGGGAGGCTCTTTAATACCCTGCTGCGCAGCCGTCTTTGCGAGGGTCGGAAGCACCGAAGTAACGTCTTGGATTTGATTTCCTCCAGATTCCCTGATAGCCCCCGAACGTGCCCACCTCGGCTCTGACTTTGTGCCCCATATTGGCAAGTTTAAGTTTAACGTCTCCCGGTATATGTCGTTCAAAACCTACCGAGCCGCCGCCGGTCATTCTTTGTCCCGTCGGCGTCGAGCTTTCAAAATGCCGAACTCGTGGCTGCTCACCGGCCTGTTGAGGTGACATTCCGAAATCAATTATATTCATCAGCACCTGCAAATGTCCCTGCGGCTGAAAATCGCCACCCATAACTCCGAATGAAAAGACCGGCTGCCCTTTTTTGGTCACGAACGCCGGTATGATAGTGTGGAAAGGCCGTTTGTGGGGCTCCAATTTATTGAGGTGATTGGGATTGAGCGCGAATAGCTGCCCCCGGTTCTGAAGGCAGAATCCCAAATCGTCCGGCACAAAACCTGACCCCCACGGGTAGTAAATGCTCTGAATGAGCGAAACCATATTGCCCTCTTTGTCCGCAGTCGTCAGATAGACAGTATCCGATGAGCCTTTGAGCCTGCCGGGCTCGACTTTTTGAGCAGCTTGTTTGGGATTAATCAGCCTGACTCGTTTCCTCGCGTACTCTTTGGAGATGAGGTCTTTCAGCGGGACCTCGGCAAAATCCATGTCCGCATAGTAAACAGCACGGTCCTCGAAAGCCAGTTTTTTCGCTTCTATAAATAGATGCAGATGCTCTGCTGAATTTGGTTTCATAGAGGAGATATCGAAGTGTTCCAGTAGATTCAACATCTGCAGAGCCGCAATTCCCTGACCGTTTGGCGGAAGCTCCCAGACGTCATAGCCGCGATAGTTGGTACTTACCGGGTCAATCCAGTTTGCAGTGTGGTCTCGAAAGTCCCGCATTGAAAACCGGCCTCCATTGGCCTGGGAGAACTTGACAATCCTTTCGGCAATCCGGCCCTGGTAGAAAGCCTCTGCGCCGTCTCGAGCGATAATCTCGAAAAATCGCGCCAATCCCGTATTTCTGAAAATATCTCCAAAACGTAAAGGTTTGCCGTCGGGCATAAAGGTTTGGGCCAGAGTGCGGTTTTTTATGGAACCAAACGACCAGGAGCGGGCAATGACCGGCGAAAGGGGGAAACCTTTGCGGGCGTAAGATATAGGCGCTTGAAGAATCCTTGCCAGGTCAAATTGCCCCATCCTTTTTTGCAGTGCCGTCCATCCGCTTACACAACCAGGCACACTCCAGGACAGCGGGCTGTATAGAGGGATTTCCTTAAGCCCCATTGCCAGGGCTTTATCCAGACTCCAATTGTACGGCGAACGGCCGCTTGCATTTAGACCGAGCAGCCTCTTTTCTTTTGAGTTCCAGACGATGGCAAACAAATCACCGCCGGGCCCGCACATCATCGGCTCTACCAGGCTCAGCATTGCGTTGGCACAAACAGCTGCATCGACGGCATTGCCGCCGGCTTTGAGGATATCGACGCCGGCCATGCTGGCCAGAGGCTGACTGGAGCAGACAATTCCATTTTGACAGACAACCGTCGAACGGTTTTGGTTCCTGTTTTGAAGTAAGCTGCGGTTGACAGGGATGTCACTGTCCGTTACATTCGTACCGGTTTGCCTTGCTTGAGATATATTACTATCAAGAAAAGATGATGTGCAAGCAAGACCCGTAAGTTTTAGAAATGAACGTCGTTTCATAGGCTTCTACCTTGTCTATATATTAACGATATGAGCGAAATTGCGCTTTATACTTTAAGACACACTACTGGCCGGAGCATATGAGGGTATACGGCTAATTCTCAGTTATGCCGGCAACAAGGCAAATTTCTTTATTTTTCTCGCTTGTAGAATCTATTGGAGTTGCCGTGACATTCGCAACACCACTGAGCTTTATCAGTTCAATGCCCTTGTCCGTTCCTAAATTGCGAGAATACTGCTTGTCCGTCGGATTGTTCCAGTGCTCGTAAACTCCCAGGCTTGACAGACGAGATACATTTCCTTTATGGTCGGGATCATAGAATGTCCCTGAAGGTGGGTCATCCGCCAGCGCTGCCTCGACCAGGTAGTCACTTGTGCCGGACCTGTGGGGCGCATCATCCCATTCGGCCCACAGAAAATCGAAGCCGACCGAATCAATCGCAACCGGGTCCTGGGAGGCAAAAAGACTCGAGCTCCAGTCTCCATTGAAAGGAGGGTTGTTCCATTTCCTTGGGGCCCTTTCTTTTGCATGTTTTCCCGCATAAAGCCCGTCAATCAAATATAACAGAGTCTTGCCGCCGAGCTGTTTATGTCCCATCAGGTCCACGAGAGGCCTATAGTGCCCCATACCGGGTTTGACGAATGGGAGGTCCTTGTGCATATCGAAATATCCTTCGATGCGGGCCGGCTTCCTGACCAGTGAGCCGTAGTGATTCTTCGCGCAGAGCGTTATTCCAGCGAAGTCGTTGTGGCTCTTCAGGTTTGCCATATTAATCAGGTAATCGGCTTCGAAGTATGACGCAGGTATATAGTCAGTTGTCTTGTCCGCAGCATCCGGCGTGCTCCAGTAAAATGGAACTGACGATAACTTCGCCTGTGTTCGGCCGAATTTTCCTAAGTAATCCAGATAGCGGACGTTCGGAAACTTCTCGTGGCACATATTATAGAATTCGTTGGGAAAATAGCATAAAGTATCGCCGACCGTGATATCTTCCTCGTTCACACCGACTTCATTTACGAGCTGACCGAGCAGGGCAATTATCATTTGGGGCGACGTGTTCATATAATCCAGGCTTCTGAGGTTGTAGTCTTCGATATTTGTTACCGACCGCCTGCTCCAAACTGTGATACAGCCTACATAATTAACTTTGATAACAATCTTTTCTCCTGATTTGTATCCAGCATCTCCTTTGCCGTGTGTTTCATTGAAGTACTTAAAGAGCCTATCCCAGGCGCCGGCATCGGTTGCTTCACCGCCAAGCTCCCTTATTGCCCGGCTCATCATTTGGTCCACGACCGCCTGATTTGTGTGGCTGCTTTCCCACCAATAGCCGTTTCCGGGTCCGTCCCAGTCAGTCGCATCTGGGTCGTGTACCCACACAACACGTCCCGGATGAACCCCTTTGGCAATCCCTATTGGAGCATTTGCAACCGGCTCAGCAGCTAAAACCACCACCTCCGTTGTAATGCTTTGAGCTAACCAGATAGAACCAACGCTAACAGCAATGAGTGTTACACATAGTATATAGCGTGACTGTGCAAAGCAGCGTTTTGCCTTTCGAAAGGCCGTAATTGAACCTATGGCCCCCATAAGCCAGATAACAAAGGCTGAGGCCAACGGGAAAGCTGCCCGCTGACATGGATACATTGCCCGGGAAGGCTTTGGAATCACGCGAATCAAAAACCATATCAATGCCAATAAGCCCCCAATTGGAAATATCCACGTAAGCCAATGATGTATCCTCTTATCTTCCTTATCTATCTGCTGACAAACTGACCTTACTTGCCTTTTTCTTTTCGATTGCATTGTTGTTCCTCAAAATTTCTGGTTATTGACAATAATACTCTACTAATTTTTTCCAGGTGACAATAGGCCGGTCATTTGATTTTGTAGCTGACCGACATGCCATCCTTTTTCTCCATCGAGGCTCGGATAATAACCGTATCGTACTTGGGGCTTTCTTGTATATAGTTCAGAAAATCCTCCATAGCCCCGGCGGAACGGATGACATTGTCACCAACAATTACGGCACCGGGCTTTAGTTTTGGCTCGATAATTTTGAGATATTTTAAATAATCGCGCTTCAAAGCATCGATGAAAACAAAATCAAACTCGCCTTCAAGTGTTGGTAGTGTCTTAAGGGCATCTCCTTCTATGCAGGTAACCGTATTCTCTAAGCCTACCTTCTTCAAATTTTCTCGGCATTCCTTCACCCTCTGCGGGTCGATTTCCAGCGTATAAAGGTGCCCTCCGGTTCTCTCGAAGGCTATTCCCATATTGATAGCTCCGAAGCCGTTGGCTGAGCCGATTTCGACCCCGCGTTTGGCCCCTGCGCTTTCGGCCAAAATTCGCAGCATCATCGCGTCGCCTTCGGTCGTGTTCAGCCAGTTGCGCTGAAAGTTTTTGATAAACCGCTCGCGAAACTCATCGTTCATTTTATTCTGCTCACCAGAGTAAACCTGAACTATATTAAAACCAATCAGAGCAACACACAAAACCAAAGTCAACAGTCTAAACCCTTTCATAGTGACCTCCTTCAAACGGGTGGAATAAAATAGGTTTAATTTTCCCTCTCAATCGAAGTTTGTTACATAATGACTATTTTTGCAGCACTTCAACACTCCAGAGATTATTGACGCCTTAAAATACCAAAAATATCCTCAAATTGCAACGCTCTTAATGTAACTTTTGCTTCTTATGTCTCACATCTCCAGGACAACCATTGCGCCTCGGTTCCCAGGCATGTTTTTCTGCCGGGATTATATTTAAATAGCTTATTGGTTAGCTAATATTCTTGCAATATCGGCCTGTTCTATATAAAGTGGGAGGAAATCTGTCGGGATTGCTTCTGTAAGCTGTTATAAAATTATAATATAAAGACTTGGAGAGGTGTCGGAGTGGCTGATCGAGCCGGTTTCGAAAACCGGTGTGCCCTTTGCGGGTACCGCGGGTTCGAATCCCGCCCTCTCCGTTGGTTAATTTGTCGCTGGAAGCACGAGGTCACAGAGACAAACTTATGTCGTAAGTGGTCTGTGGATTCGAACCCTAAAGGGGTCTGGGGAAAGAATTTCCCCAGGTCGTTGGGGTGACAGGAGCGAACGTAGTGAGCGACGCCAGAGGGGCGGAGCCCCTATGGAAATTTGCCAAAGGCAAATTTGGGTTCTAAGGCGAAGCCTGGAATCCCGCCCTCTCCGGTTCTTTGTTTTGAATTTTCGCCCCTGCTTGTCGCCGGCAGGGGTCAAAACTCGGCTCGACTGAGCTCGCCGAAGTCAACACTAAGAACTTAAAACTAATTATGCGTGTTGCATTGGGACAATTCAATGCGGTGGTGGGTGATTTGGACGGCAACGCCCGCAAGATGGGTGAAATCTATGCCGAGGCGGTTCGGTCTGATGTGGATTTGTTGGTCTTTCCGGAGTTAGCTATTTGCGGCTATCCGCCGGAGGATCTGCTGCACAAGAAGCATTTTTTAACAGACTGCTCATTAACCCTGAATAAACTGGCCGCCGATTGCCCGGAAAAAACTATAATAGCTGGCTTTGCCGAAAGTAACCAGGGGACGAGGTACAATTCCGCTGCTGTATTGCAGGACGGGCGGATAAGCAAAATTTATCGAAAGGCCCAGCTGCCGAATTACGGTGTGTTCGATGAGCCAAGATATTTCCAGCCCGGTACTGAACCGGTGGTAATCAATGTAGGCGGTCTCAATGTTGCTGTTACTATCTGTGCCGATATCTGGGAAATTGAATGGCTTATTGATTTCCTCAAGGATGCAGACCAAATCCAAGTGATTCTGAATATCTCAGCGTCGCCGTTTCATGTCGGCAAGATTAAGAAAAGGCAGGAGGTAGTTAGCCGATGTGCGAGCCAATTCAATTGCGCTGTGGCCTATTGCAATCTTGTCGGCGGGCAGGATGAATTGATTTTTGACGGGCGAAGTATGTTCGCTGATTCGACCGGCAGGATAATAACCAAGGCAAGGGCATTCGACGAGGATTTACTAATTGCTGATATTTTTCCGAGGACCGACGGGATAGTGCAAATTGAGCCGATGCAAGCTGCTGCACCGCAGCCGGATGACCTTGCCGATGAAATTTACCAGGCACTTGTGCTCGGCACAAGAGATTATGCGGGCAAAAACGGTTTTGAGAAAGTGCTGCTCGGTCTGAGCGGAGGTATAGATTCTTCGGTTACGGCTGCTGTTGCCGTTGCTGCTTTAGGTGCTGAAAATGTCGTCGGCATTTCAATGCCCTCGAAATTCAACAGTCCCGAAACGATTGGGGATGCTGAGAAGCTGGCAAGAAATCTGGGTATAGAATTTTTAACCATCCCGATTGAGCCGTTACTCAAGCAATTCGATGAGTCATTAAAGACTGCCCGGGGCTGGAACAGCGAAGGTATCGCTTACGAGAATTTGCAGGCCAGAATCCGCGGCTGCATTCTTATGTCGCTTAGTAATCAGTTTGGTTCTCTGGTACTGACGACGGGTAATAAAAGCGAAACCGCAGTTGGCTATGCGACTCTTTATGGTGACACGGCAGGGGGCTTTGCCGTGATAAAAGATGTTCCCAAGACAATGGTCTATAAATTGGCCGAGCACATAAACAAAATATCCCGACGTGAAATTATACCTGCTGATGTTATAACCCGCCCTCCAAGCGCCGAGCTGAAGCCCGACCAGAAAGACAGCGACTCACTGCCGGATTACGATTTACTTGATAAAATTCTCAAAGGCTATGTTGAAGAGGACAAGTCCGCACAACAGCTCGTTGAATCGGGTCTATCGCGGGATGTTGTCCTCCGTGTAATTCGTATGGTTGACCGCAATGAATACAAAAGAAGGCTATCTCCACCCGGGGTAAGAATTACACCAAAGGCTTTCGGCAAAGACAGGAGACTGCCGATTACCAACCGTTACGGCTCCTGCAAACAATAGGCATATTTCGTCTGTGATTGTGTACGCGAAATCATCTGCCGGCGAGGGCATCTGCAACAGCTCTGCCGAATTGAATTGAAGCTGCCGGATCTCTGCCTGTTATTATCAATCTGTCCTGCTCGACAGGGATACCGGTATATACAGCCCCAGATAGGATAAGTGTGTTACGTTCAGACAAAAAGCTGGTAGCTCTGACCCCGGTGAGTACTCCGGCGTTGGCCAGGATAGTAGGTGCTGTGCTAATTGCTGCAAGTATCTTTCTCTTGCGTACCGCCTCACGAGCGAGATTCAGTGCAGCAGGATTGGTAACATATTCAACGGCTCCCAGACCGCCTATAAAGATTATCGCATCGTAATCATCGACTCTCAATTGACCTACCAAGATGTTTGCCTCGGCTATATTTCCAAGCGCTCCCCTGATGATTCCTATCCTTGTGCTTGCGATAACAGTCTGAACTGCTGCTGCGTCGAGCGCCCTTTTTGTTTCGAAAAGCTCCTCGTCGCGGAAATTTTGACTGGCAACAATCAACGCCGCTCTTTTCGTTCCTGTACCCTCTTGTAATGCTTCTTCTGCGGCTTGCTCGATTGGATGACCGACGCAAATTATATAAAGTGGCTCCAGTCCTCTCAATAATTTGCAGGCTCTGCTGACGTCCCTTGTATTAAATTCACCGATTGTTACAGACCCCAAATCTAAACAGATGGCCTGCAGTTGAATATTCTGGGCGATGTGCCCGGCTTCGAGGAGCATATATGTTCTGGCCTTATTGCGAAACTGGCTCGTGAGCTTTCTGACAGAGCCTGCAACAATAATATCACAGGCGGCCGTGGCCACGGATTCCTGCATCGAAGCCGCTGCCGCTAAGCCGCTGCGGATGTCCTGGTCTGATGTTTGTTCCAGACTGTGTTCGGCCGGTCGATAAACAAACAGTCCCTCCTCAGTGGCAAAATATAAGTCTATGGGATAAGTCTCCCCTGCCGATGGTGCCGTTCGCAGGCCTCTTTGCCGGTCTGTTATGCCCTGACCGGCCCAGGCTAATTGTCCGATGTGCTCAGGTTCGAGGGGTTTACTTGAAAATAAGCGCACACTTCGCCGATTGGCCAAGGCCTCCTCAAAGCTGACCGTCCCTGTCAGGTTCGGGTTGGTAANNCGCTGGCCGAGACAAAGTGCTGCGAAACAAATTAAGACTATTCCAAGAATTGTTAAACGTTTCATTTTCTTAGTCCTCCAAAACTAAAGACCTAAGACTACAGACCCAAGACTAAAGACCAGTTTTTTTCAGGTCCTGTGTCTGAAATCTGCAGTCTCGCGATATATTTATCTATATTATACACATTTAATCCCGGATTTCCCAGATTAAACTTTATTTTTAAGCGGTTACTGAGACCATATTTTTCCCCCGCATCCAGCAGGTGTGGGCATAAGTCCAATAAGTGTGGATTCGCCAACTGGGGAACCGACTTTGACATTTTACCGTCACTTAGTTAGAATTATTGGCGTCCAGTGCCTGGGATGGCTTTATGGAAATGCTGGCGGTGAGAATTTCCATCATTATTCAATAGAGGAAGGAAATTAAAATTTGTTATGTCTTAATAAGGCTGATTGATGATTCCAACTGACATTTCAAAAACCATCACTTCTAATAATAAAGTGTATCTCAGTGGGCTTTTATTCTTTGTAATTTTTTCGTTTCTGTTGCCAAAAAGCTTTAATGCCCTGGCTGGGGTTTCGGTAGGGCGATGGGCTCGCTTTGAAGCATCGGTAAAGAATACAAAAAACTACCGGAATTCCTATGGAGACGTGACGTTAAATATTACTTATGAAAGTCCCGATGGCAGCCGAATCAAATTCTGGGGATTCTACGATGGCGGCCAGACCTGGAAGATTCGATTTATGCCTAAGGAGATTGGCGTCTGGAAATACAATGCCGTTTTTTCCGATGGTTCAGGCAGTATAGACGGGACATTTGAATGTGTCCGGTCCGATATTCCAGGAATGATTTCCGTGGACGAGGCTAATCCGATGTGGTTTGGTTACAAGGGCGGCAAACATGTTTTGATTCGCAGCTTTCATGTGGGCGACCGGTTTTTTGCCGAGAACTGGCCATCCTCCAAACGCAAGCCCTTTCTGGACTGGTTGCAGACTCAAGGCTACAATATGCTCTCTGTGGCCAGCCATTATCTGAACCGGGATGCCAAAGGTCGAGGTCGCAACTGGAGGACGCCCGACCTCTGGCCGCTTGATGCTGAGGAATATCAAAAATTAGAAGCCATAATGAACGACCTGGCTGCACGCAGAATAATGATATATCCCTTTGCCGGTTTTTTCGGGCAAAGTTCAGACTTTCCTACAAATCACCTGCAGCAGGAGCAGTATATAAAATACACACTTGCTCGATTGGGACCTTATTGGAACATCCTTCTTAATGTTGCAGGCCCCGAACCAACAATAAAACCTGATGAATTCCAAAACGCTATGACAGCTGCCGACATCAATCGCCTTGGCCGGAAGATAAAGGAGCTGGATGTCTTTGGACATCTAATCTCGATTCACAATCCGGGTGGAGACGACCCATTCAAAAACGAGGATTGGCTCTCTTTCGTTACACTGCAAGGGTGGAAAGATACCAACCTTTCCGGCATTAATAAAGGTCTCTTAAAGAACCATCACGATTTCAAGCCCCTTTACGCCCAGGAAGTGTTCTGGCCCGGCAATAAGTATCATAACATTCATAGCAAAATTGATATTCGAAAAAAGGCATTTGTCATAATGATGTCGGCCGCGGCAATCAATTATGCGGATATGGATGGTAATTCATCTTCGGGTTTTAGCGGAAGCATGGACCTATCCGAAAAAACACAGGTCAATCATGACATCGTCAGGAAGGTCTGGGATTTCTTTGAGACTATACCTTTTTATCGAATGAGCCCGAACCAGCATATTGTTGACAACGGCTTTTGTCTGGCAGAACAAGGCAAACAATATCTGGTGTATCTTCCGGATGGTGGAGTTGTGAATGTTGCTATTAAGGCAGGCCAATACAAAGTAATATGGATAAATGCGCAAAACACGTCCGACAGACGTTACGCAGGAATGACAAAAGATGGGAAGAATCTTTCTATACCAAACGGCGGTGATGACTGGCTGTTGTATTTGACTGCAGATGATATGAGCAGTGACATCCGTGCCGGGACCACATCTCGGCAGTGTGGCTCATCGAATCATTAGTGACAGGGTATTTGTTACCAGGAACACTCGGGTTGTTTCAATGGCTATATCGCAGCGACAAAAAGTAACTATAATCTTACTGGTTTGTTATTGGCTCAGCTTTTTTATTCTTGCCCATATACCTGAACCTGACCTTGTCAGCAAAGCCGGCGTTTCTGATAAGGGCCTGCACTTCCTTGCATATTTGATTTTAATATTCCTGCTCTGGTTCGCAGTCAGTCCGGACCAAAAGGTAGTCTGGCGAAAAGCCGTCGTATGGCGGGTGTTTATCTTGCTGACTGTGTATGGGGCAGTTGATGAACTGCTTCAGGGCTTTACGGGGCGTAATTGTGATGTTATGGATATTGTTGCTAATATAGGGGGTGTGTTTACAGGTTTAATTCTGCTTTCAGTTTTTAGCTTTTGGCCTGCTGCCCTTTTAGTTACCGCCGCGGTTATCTTTGGGATAACGAATATTACGCGAGCGAATCTGGCGGAGCTAATACCGGTTACAAACGCAATGTTTCATCTATTTGCCTACCCGATTTTTAGTATGCTGTGGATTTGTTATATGCGTCTTTACCTCTCCATAAAGCCCCCCGCACTCAAATGGGTGGTAACAGCATTAGCCGGGCCAACAGTGTTGCTGTTGATAGTAAAATTGTTCTCTGTGATTCTTGGCAAAGGTTTCGGATTGCGAGAAGTAATCGTCTCTATTGCAGGAATTACGGCTGTCATTACCATAATCTTTCTTATGGCGCTATTTCACAAGACTCAAAACACAAGACAACAAGACTGAGAATATCGAATAATACTGAATAATGAACTTTGAAGTTGGGTGTTCTAAATTCGATATTCGAAATTCAAGCTTGGCGTATCTGGTCTTTAGTTTTTCTTGAAAGGCCGATACAGCGGGTCGCCTATCAGAATAAATTGCCAGGAATTGAACGGCTTTGAATAGTAGTATGCCTCGACAAGACAACCGCCCTTGAACAACTCCTCGAAGAACGCTTTCGGCTGTGGGAATGTATGAAGGTACGGTTCGTCCACCGGACCCAGCGTTGCGGTGATGCCATCGGCCAGCATCGCGGGACACCAGTTACTGCTGTTCGGGTCCCGCAGTTGTTGGGCCTCAAAGCTGGCGATATGAAAGCCAACGGCACCATCGACAAAATCAAAGGCATCCACGTATTTTTTCACACTATACCAGCCGCTATAAACAGCCGTCTCTGGACAACTGCCGGGTGTAAAGAGCTGTCCTGTTTGTTCGGTTTTGATTGGCATCTTCGTACTCGAATGTATAAACGCCCCCAAATCCCGCAAAGATTGGTCAAAATGACCGGACAAATCACTTTTTACAATGCCTCGTGAATCTATGTAAGCGATACCCTTTAATCCTGCTTTTTCCGCTTTTAGTGCTTTGTCTATAAGGCCTTTGATTATTTCATCATTTGGCCCATCCAGCCGACTAACCATGAGCGTTTTGAAACTCAAACCCAAAACGTCGCCTCTTAGCATATTAGGCTGCCATCGATACAAATCGTAGGGCCGGAACAACACCATCGATAATTCGCTGTCCACCGAGGCATTTGTATCTTTGCCACTGATGCGGTCAATCTCAAGCTGCATCTGAGTGATTTCTTGATTGATTTGTTTTTTCTCAATCGACACCTGATTGGAGTCGAGTGCAGGGGCCTCTTCCAGTTGCTCAAGCCTTTGCTTTTCCTGGCTGAGGAGCCTCTTCAATTCGTTTAGTTTGCCTCCCATCCCCGGCAGCAGCCCTCTCGACCCTACCTTGATAGGTATGCCATAGGTTGTCACCAAACATCTGATGTCGCCAGGAAACCTTCGCTGCAGCTCTCTTCTGATTGGCAAGGCAAGGGAGCGTTCGTAATCGTCCCTGCTGATTCCCTCGCGCGGATTGTACCCCAAAGCAAGATAGATGATGTTCTTCTTCGGTATCTTTCGTTTTTCACAGTAATACTCCGCAATTTGCTCCGATGCAGAAATTTGCCTGTTAGCTATCACGAGTATCTCTTCCGGCTCCAGCGCAGAAGCAACGCCGTACCACGACAGCACAAATACAAAAGCTATTTGAATCTTAGTTACCATACACCTGGCGAGTTCATAAACAATTAGCCCCCGGCTTACCAGAGGCTATCTATTAGTTTTGGACCGTTCCCTGCTCAATGGTAAAATTGAAGTTTACAATCCGGCCTGTCTATCGTTGCTTACGGCAAACTGATTGGATAATCATCTACCATTTCATCGTAATCATCCAGCCAGCAGGCATCGGGATTACTCTTGAAAACCATAAAGCGTCCGCTGTTAGCATCATCGGCCGCCCGATGATATTTGAAGTACACATACTCTTTTGTCTTGCCGAGGATTTCAATCTTGCCGGTCGCGTGCGACATTGTGTACCGAACCCGCTTGGCAAGACCGGACGCCATGGATTTTGCCTGCTCTACAATCTCGTAACCTTCTTCGATAGGCACCGTGTAGGCCTTGTTCCCAAGGGCCGGGCGACACTGGAAAATATAATAAGGTGTCGCGCCAATGTAGGACAGCTTATTAAGCAGCTCTCCCATAACCATCGGATCATCATTCAGGCCGCGTACCAGTGGCGTCTGATTCGCAATCATTGCACCGGCTTTCTGTAGAAGGTGAACGCTCTGAACCGCCACGTCTGTCAACTCCTTCAAATGCACGAAGTGTGTCATCACATATATCTTCTTATGTTCGGTGCTGTAGTTTTCTATCATCTCCAGCAAAGACGGGTCATTGATAATCCGATACGGATTGAACGCAGGTATCTTTGTTCCGATACGAATTATTTCAACGTGCTCGATTTGGCGGAGTTGTCGGATAATATTCTCAAGTTTTGATGTCGCAAGCACTAGCGGGTCTCCTCCGGTCAGCAGCACATTGTTTATTTCATGATGTTCTTTGACATACCTGATAGCTGTCGGCAGGTCCTGCAGATGAGTCTTTTGTGACTTCATAAACACTCGCTTGCGGAAGCAATACCGGCAGATGCCGTCGCAGACGTTGCTTACTAGAAAGACGGCCGTCGAATTATACTTGTGCTCAAGCCCCGGTATAACCGTGTAACTATGTTCATCGGAAGGGTCGAGTTTGCCCCATTCTTCGAACTCCTGCAAATGTGGAATAATAATGGTTCGTATCGGGTCATTCGGGTCATCCCAGTCGATCAGCGACAGGTAGTAGTCATTACCGCGAAAAGGAAACCTCTCGGTAATCTTTTTCAGTTCGGTTCTTTCCTGTTTGCTTAATTGCTCAATCTGTTCCAGTCTTGTCAGGTATCTGGTTTTGGCAACAGTTTTTGTACCCATTAGCTTTACTCCAATTTATTAACAGGTAATTGGTGACTATTTAATCCGTCTATCATTTAACGACCTTGGCCGCGGGTATATTCGGTTTGTGAGTACCTTTTTTCGTAGATACTCTTGCGCCTGAAAACGTGGATGATAGTCGCCAGCATTATACTTATATCGGTTAAAAAGCCAGCACTTTCTACATATTTAACATCGAGCTCAAGTTTTTCCTCGCGTGTGAGCTCGGCCCTGCCCTGGATTTGTGCCAGACCCGTCAGGCCGGGCTTGATAAGCAGCCGTTTTTTTTGCCGCTCGCTCCACTCGGGTATCTGGGAAAGATACAGTGGCCGAGGCCCGATAATACTCATATCTCCTTTTAATACGTTGAATAATTGCGGCAGTTCGTCGAGTGAAAACTCCCGCAGGAACTTGCCGACTTTTGTCAGACGTCGGTCTTCACCGGATTTCGGACTGGGCCCAAAGGGGTCAACGTCGAGTGTCATTGTGCGGAACTTGTAAAAGACAAACGGCTTGCCGTTTTTTCCTGCCCTTTCCTGTTTGAATATTGCAGGGCCTTTACTGCTAAGCCTTAGGGTTATCCCTATCGCGACCAAAACCGGAGACAGAATAACAATCCCAGTTAAAGCAATGAAAATATCAAGTCCACGCTTAAAATTACAGTAATAACTCATACTTATCCCGCGCTTATTGAAAACTGTATCATTGAGGAAGATTCAGCGGTATTAAAAGTATTTAAAACTCATACGACCTCACAGCGAGTAGTTTACACAAAGAGGACATTGGTGTCAAGGCCGCAGCGATTGGTCTGGACAGACTCGCCTTCGTTCTATAAACTGTGTAAAGCCTGCGAAACAAACGCCGGTTCAGCAATTCTTCAGGATAGAGGATAGAAACTATGTGGGAAAATCTCATAGGTCCTGAAAGGCCCCTAAGTTGGGTGTTACAATTCTGGCCTGTGCTTGTGTTTTCATTTATCTCGGCTTTAATTGCCACCTCGCTATGCAAAAACGTTGCATTGAAGTTTGGAATCATTGATAAACCTGACAACTTGGTAAAAACTCACAAAGGAAAAATCGCCTATCTTGGCGGCGTTGGCATCTTAGCCGGGCTGACCGTCGGCATACTTACAGGCGTTTATTGCATTGGCAGGCGGAGTTCGGCGAGCTTAGTCGAGCCGGAGCATTTCCGCTTGTCGTTCACCTGGCTGGTGGCAGTGTTGGCCGGTGGGGCTATAGCGTGCTTTATAGGACTCGTTGATGACATATTCGACATAAGACCCAGGCAGAAAATATTAGGCCAAAGTGTAGCTGCTGTCGTTTTAGTTTTGGTTGGTATAAGGCCGGCACTGTATTATTCCTTGGCAGGGGCAAGATTCCCGGAAAATATTGAGGTGATTTTGGGAATCCCGATTGTAATTATCTTTGTATTGGGCGCAACCAATTCACTGAATCTTCTCGACGGGCTGGATGGTCTTTGCGCAGGTGTTACAGTAATAATCACCGCTGCCTACTTGTTGTTAGCGATTCATTTAGGCACCTGGCGCTTCAGCGAAGTTGGCGATCCGGTGCGCGTAATTATATGTTTGGGATTACTCGGTGCGGTCTGTGGTTTCTTGCCCTTTAACCGCCATCCAGCCAAAATATTTATGGGAGACGCCGGAAGTATGCTGCTCGGGTTTGTAATGGCAGCCCTTATGATTTTATTTGCTGAGAGGATACCGAGATGGTGGATGGCTTCGGTCGTGGTCTTTGGGCTGCCCATTCTCGATACGGCTGTTGCGCTTGTCAGGCGATTCATTAATAAACGTCCTTTGTTCGTTTCCGACCGCGGGCATATATACGACCAGATGATTGACAGAGGAATACCATTGAAAAGAACCGTTGCCATTTGTTACGTCTTAGCCGGTGTATACGCACTTCTCGGCCTTGTTATGAGCCAGATAAGAACCAGATATGCCCTGCTCGTGTATATAGTTGTGTTCGTCGTTTCCGGAATTGTAGTCTGGAAAAAAGGCTATTTGAAGATAGGTAATTGGTGAGTAGAATAAGTGAAAAGTGTCTAAAGTTAAAAATGATCACTTTAGTTCACTTTAGGCACTTTAGCTTACTTTGGTTTTAGCAACATAAATATTACTGAGTACACCGTGATTTACAATTTGCCCGATAAGCTTAAATCCAAACTTTAAATACAGTTTATTGCCCGCCTTATTGTCTGCTCCGATGAGAACCTTGACTTTATCTATACCTGTTTTCCGGCAATGCTGGAAGCCCTTTTCAATTAACTTTCCGGCAAGTCCCTTTCCTCGTTCTTCGGGCCCGACAGCAATTGAAAGCAGTTCTGCAGAAGGCAGATTCATTTTTTTTGTTCTGGCAGGGTAAAACAAGGTCTCAAATATTTTTTTTACTTGCTTGAAGGACCATACGTTACCTGCCAATAGTAAAGTAAATATCAGTCCTTTTCTCCAGACAACTGATTTGTAAAGTTTATTGAGATTTGTGGTAAATGCTGCGAATCCGAGCACTTTCCCATTTCTTACTGCAACAACGCCGAAACTCGATTTGCTTTTAACGATGGCTTCATACAGAGAAGTTACAAAATCAATACCCATAGAGCTGATAAAGCCGGTGCTTATACATTGAATATGTAACGCGGCTACCTGCCCGGCATGGGCGACCTGGAGACTCTTAAACTCCACCTGGCTTTGCGTCTCATTCATGCCTTATCACTGAAGAAATTAGTTCCAGAGCCTGTTTTGCCAGCCGGTCTCTGTTAAATTTTTCAACAGCAACTCGACGGGCGTTTTGTCCCATTTGTTCGACCTGCTTTCTGTGTGAATTCAGGTACAGCACCTTTTCAACGAACTCATCGAGATTGCACAAAGTGCAGCCGAGGCCGGCTTCATTATCTTCCAGAATCTTTCTTTGCCAGCCGGAATAATTCAAAAGCACGGGTTTACCCGCGCTTAGGGAGTCGAAGAATTTATTAGCAGAGTTATGCTCAATAATAGGAAAATTACCTATTATCACAAGCCCCATATCTGCCGCGGCGTAAAATTCAGGCAGCTCCTGTTTTGGCACGGAGGATAAGATTCTCACGTTTGTTAAACCGAGTTCTTTAGCTCTGCTTTCCAGAAACAGTTTTTGATTTCCGTCACCAATCAATACAAACATAATATCGCTATGCTCTTTAAGCCTTTCGGCGGCATCGATAACGAACTTCAGGCCGTTGACCTTACCCATTGCGCCTGTGTGGAGAAATACAAGTTTATCCCCCCACCCTCTTCTTTGCCGAATAACTGAGCCGTCAATATCCGGCCTGAATAAATCAATATCGCAATTGTTGGGTATCACCATTATCGGTTTTTCTTCAGTTAGCCCCCGATTGCGACTGCCGGGGGACAACACGGCTCTTACACCATCCGCCTGACCCGGCGACAAAGCAACTATGGAAGAGCAGTTTTTGTAAATGGTTTTTTCGAGCCATAAAAGTATCTTGATAAGAAACCTGTTGGTTATGATACCCAGCTCGATTGGTATTTCAGGCCACTGGTCACGCACTTCAAAAACAAAAGGTATATGTTTGGCCCATTTTATGACCATAGCGGAAATCCCAACTGTCAATGGTGTGCTTGATGCATATATCACGTCCACGCCTTTAGTCCTCAGACCCGCATAAATACCCAAAAAGCAAAAGGACAGAAATGATGTTATTCTACGCAGGTGTGATTGCTTGTTGCTGTATTTGGTCCCAACAACAACTACGTTTATTCCTTCTATGGTCTGTGTCTGGTAAAGTGCCCTGTCCACTTGCAAACCACCGATATCATAATGACCGGCTATCAAGGTTACCTTGTGCCCGGCTTTTACCCATCGGCGGGCAAATTCATACGAGCGTGTGCCGGTGCTGCCGGCCGGCGTGGCAAAATGTTGATGAATATAAAGAATATGCATCAGCTTTTAAAAAGTGCCTAAAGTACTTAAAGTGTAAAGTGCCTAAAGTTATTTGTTTTTTAACTTTAGCTCACTTTAGGCACTTTAGTTCACTTTAGGCATTTTTGAATTTCTTCTATTAGTTCCCTCAGTTTTGCTGCATTTTGGGAAATACAAAAATCCTTTAGAACATGTTCGCGGCCGGCTTTTCCGAACTGCTCGATTTTGCCCATATCAGCAAGAAGCTCTTTTAATATTTGCATCAGCACATCGACGTTTTTCTCCGGAGCCAGCCGACCTGTTATACCGTCTTTAACCAGCTCTGGAATCCCCGATATACTGGTTGAGACAACCGGCACCTCACATGACATCGCCTCCATCATCGAAACGGGAATGCCGTCCATATCCCCGTCGGGGGCCTTAATACACGGCATAAGAAACACACAGGCCCGACTATAAAGCTCTATCAATTGGTCATTTGGTATGCCACCGAGCAACTTGACGTTATCAGCTAAATTCAGCCGTCCAATTAATTTCTCAAGAGCTTTGCGCTGCGGCCCATCTCCTGCAATCTCAAACAGGAATTTTACATTATTATCCCGCAGTTTAGCACAAGCCCTTATCGCAACGTCCAGACCCTTTTTCGGTCTAAGTCTGCACACACAAATTATTCTGCCGGGTTCCGGTTGACGAGAAACAGACCTGAATTTTTCCACGTCTATCCCACAATGCACAACATGACACAAATCGGCAACAGATTTGCCACAAGCGTTGCGCAGATATTCGATATTGAATTGGGAAACAGCAGCTATGAATTTACATTTGGCTAATCGTATTCGCAAGCTACCCGGACTTCTGGTAAATATGTCAAAGGCGTGAACGGTGCAGGAGATGGGCAAATCAGTTAATATCCCAATCATCAAGCCAAGACTAAGAGACCGGCTGGCAAAATGCACATGTATGTGTTCTGCTGAGAAACGCCGGCAATGGCCGGCAAAGTAACAACAGGTCGTCAGTTCATAAAGTGCTTTTGCAAATTCAAGCGGACTATGGACCAGCAAAGTTACCAGCCAAAAGCAAACCTTTGTGTAAAGAAGCGGGTGTGTAAACATTTCTCGTAGGATTACAATTGCCTGCACAAAAATATTCGGACGAAACACAGCACGCTTATTCCATTTGACCAGAAGTGCGGACAAATTATCAAACGTGCTCGGCTTACAACTGACCAGTGGCAAAACCTGCCATCCGGCTTTTTCGTGCGCTTCAAGCTCATTGACTACAAAGGTCATACTGACTTTCAAACTCGAAACAATGTATGCTATTTTCATTCTTGATTTATTTTTGTTTTTCTAATTTGCTGTTTATAGCTGCCTGATAGCTGCGCATAGTCAATTCGGCGATATGCTTCCAGCTATATTTTTCTTCGAGTTCAGGGCTGTAATGGGACTGAAACTTATCGAGACTATCCAGTGCATTTGTAACAGCTTCAGCCAATGGTTCTACGGCACCTGGCTCGACAACCAAACCAACCTTATCTGAGGAGACAAGCTCTCCCATCGCCCCGATATCGCTGACGACCACAGGTTTTTTATGAGCGTAAGCGCGGAGTAATACTCCGCTCTGTGCTTCAAATTTCAAATAGGGTAATACTACAAGGTCGGACGCTGCAAAGAAATAATCCACCTCTTCTTCCGGGATAAATTTGATAAAGGTTTGAACATACTCTGATAAATCGGATTTTCTAATCATATCGGAGTATGGCTCGAAATTAAACCTGCCGAGAAGACCGCCGGCGATGACCAGCAAAACCTGCTGATTACACGACTTAACAATTTCCAGTGCTTTGAGAAGAATATCCAGACCTTTGTTTGGACGAATCCCTCCGAAGAAAAGTATTATCTGACGGTCTGACGGCAGGTTTAATTTTTTCCGTGCATCAGTCGGGTCCGGGGGATTTTGCAGGCGTGTAATTCCATGTGGGATTACGTCTATATGGTCGGCACAAACACCCCAGTAGTCAACCAGTTGTCTCTTGCCACCCTCGTAATGGACTATCAAACGGTGAGGGATCTGAAGGCTCCGTTTTATAAAAGAAGCTCTGCTGACAAAACGTTCGTAGTGAGGTTTAACGTCGTGAACTGTAAGCACAACGGGCAATTGTCGTCTTAGAGGCTTTAGAAAAAATTGGTCTAATAAGGGTGTGCCCACGCCTTGAATATGAACTACATCGAAACATTCGCGAACAGCGTATCGGTTCCGCCGCAAGCTGTTACTCAAGCTTCTGTAAAATCGGTCCGCCGCCCAATGCAATTGTGACCACTGTTTTTTCTTATCTATAAACTCGAACTGACATCTTTCGACTTTATAAGGCCTTGGCAGGTCCACCCACAATGGATTGGTAACTACGGTTATATCTGCACCGATTTTAGATAAACCACAGCATAAGGCGTCGGTGTACGCGTATAAGCCCCCCGTGCTTGCACCGGCTACCATCAATACACGCATTGGTAATTTTTCCTTTCCTGCTGTAATTGGGAAGGTGCTCCGGGTCACATTCGATACACTGTGGAGTTAAGCATAAGTAAGCCCCGTTAGAAGTCAGGGGCTTACTTCTAATGGGGTAAGCTCAGGATACGCTTCGCTTTCTTCAGGAACCTCTTGTTCCTGATAGAAGCTTACATAAATATCCTGCCAGTTAGCCATTATAGCTGCGAAGCATATCAGCAGCGGAGCAGCACGGGGATTTGAAAATATAGGATGGAAGAATCCATCCGCCGCCAACGCTGTCATCAATAAGAAGCTCGTTGCTCCGTAATATCGCATATATGGGATATCGCTCCTGGATAAAGCGAAACTTCGCACAATAATAGCGAATATCAAGATGAGCACCGTTATCAATCCGAGCAAGCCACATCTATCCAGCCATCCTAAATATTCTGAATGGTAAAAACCCACCAGGGGCGATTTGCCCGCTGGTGCCGGATGCAGCGCTCCAATACCCCTGCCGGTCAATATAAAATAAGGTTCTTGCTTATAACTTGAAAGGATTATTTCGTGTTCCAATGCCCTCCACGTGCCTTTCTGAAAGGGGCTCGGTATTTCAACTGCGCCTGTTCTTGTCGTGCCGGCTCGAAATCTTTCCAGGAAATCGAAACCTATTGCAGAGGCGGCCCCTATTATTAGCAGGCTGACGATTCCGAATGCCAGTATAGTTCTAATCCTGCCCTTGACGAACAAAAGCGCCGCTATTGCGAGAACACCCATTGCTCCGTACATCGACCTTGTTTCACTCAACACTATGCCACCGATGCCAACCAGCAGCACAAACACAGATACGGGAATAGAACCGACTTTACTTACTAATCTGCCTATTGCAATACTTGCCAGTGAAAGATAGAGCAGGGGAACGAGAGTATAAGTACCTCTCTCACCTCCTAATTGTGTAGGAGTGTCAATTTCGCCGGCCCGAGGTGTGAATGCGCCAAATCTGATTAAAATATGTACGACAAACATCGCCAGCAGCAAAACGACCGAAAATTTCAAAAATCCATTTACGCGAGAATAGTTTGTGAAGTACCTAAGCCCGAATATCATAGCTGCTACGAAGTGTGCCACCCTCGAATATGTAAATGCAGTCTGAGTATACATTAGCAGACCTTGTATCAGGGCAAGTACGGTTACTATTGCTATAACAATAAAGCATTTTCCAATAACGCCGGAACTGTATTGTCGCTCTCGCGGCACGAAAAGCACTGCCCCTAACGTTAACCACGTCAGCACATCCGCCGGTGCCCATGTACGGGGCATACCAAGGTTACCTGCACTATATATGTAGCCGGCAAGTATGCTGTGGAACGTAACGGATATCAGGAATATGTAAAACACCCACTTCGGCTTCAAGACCACTAATGGCAGACATATTACTATTGCAATCAAACATAATGCTGCAATAAACGTTGCCATCAGGTTCCTCCCAAAAAAAGGCTTTTGAAAATCAATTTACACACTTGTCTATTAAGGTCGGAAAATAAAGTCTAAAGCTAAATATCGGAAATCAAAGGGTGGGATTACAGATTAAAAATCAGCAATTTTAAGTATTTTTCTTTGGATTTTCGTTTTTTTACACTTTTTATCCGGCGAGTTTCACTCCCCTTTATTTTCCCACCCAGACCTGCTCAATCATCCTTGCAAAATCTTTCCTGACCTGCATACACATTTTGGAGCCGACCTCTTCTTCTTTCCGGTTAATGGAGTCCAGGTTATTATTGATTTTATCAAAGAGTTGTATCAGCTTCTCTGTGCTGAGCTGCGCATCGGCAATGCAGTACTTTTCGAGCCCGAACTGAGCCATAAAATCCTCAGTCTTTTTATGATATGCAATGGCAAGCAGCGGTGTTGCAGTCACTAACGAGAAGATTTGCGAATGGGTCTTATGCCCGACAAAAATTTTACACTGCGCGACGGCGTTAATATGGTCCAGGGTTCCGGGAAAACCCTCTACAATTTCGCAATTCCCTTTTTTGTCAACACTGTTTATCACAGCCTCAATACAGTGACGGTCTGTGCCTTGCAGTTCCATCGGGAAAAAACGCACCTTATAACCGGCCTCAATAGCATGGTCAATCAACGCCGCAAAAAAGCGCCGGTGTTCTTCGTGTTCTTTGAGCTGGTTAGCACGTGTGTGCACATAAACAGCAACTCCCATAACAGATGGGCGCTCACTGGGCCTGATTCGTGATTTCACAATGTCACACAGGCCGAATACTGACTCGCATGTCTTCGATACATGTTCCAGGGAAACTCCCATTTTGTTTATTTGTTCTGCCGAGACCTCGTCGCGGATAAATATTCGGCCGGCACCGGAAAGTATTTTTTGCACCATCAATTTGCACTTCGGTGACTTGAAGTCGAACGGGCCGATGGATTGCGACCAGAGTATCAACGGCCTATCGAAAAGCAAAGCCGCCGCCATATCGAATATTTGCGGAGTAACAGCATCGGGCACGAACATAGTTGTTACGTGATGACCCCCTGTGCTGAGGACCATATCAGCGTTCTTAAGAGCTTCTACGAATTGCCTATTGACCAGAAACCGAAGATACCACGGACGTTTGCCAGCGATCAGGGCGTTACGTACCAATGGGAAATGAATTCGTCGCTTGAGTATCACTTTGTGTACCCGGTGAATTACTTTGCCCCAAAAGCCGACGCCTTTTTTGCGGGAGTTATCCCATCCCCACGGAATAATTCTAACAGCCACATTGGGAAAATCTGGTTTGTCTTCCCAGTATTCCGGATTACTTGCGGATACCGTGATTTGGTCAGCACCGTTGCGGGCCAGCTCTCTGAGCACAAAAAACAGAACGGCTCTGTCACCTTTGTTGGTTGAGCATTGATTAATAACAAGGACCTTCATATTTAATATTCCTTTTCGCCCTCGAACCTTTTTCTCGCTGCGAGGATTAAATCGGCCGTCTCTTTCCGCAGTGAGATAGCTGTGAAACTTGATATTACAATAATGGTGGACAATGTCAGCATTACGATCCAATGAACATTTCCTCTCAAAAGAAATCTGCTCAGCACCCACAGTGTTGTGATTGAAACAAGACTTGCTGCCAGCGGTTGAGACAAGCTGTCTTTCAAATACTCGTAGGGGCGTATCCCTAATTTGTAAAGGCCGTAAAGAGGTAACCAAAACCCCATATATCCCCACAGGGCAACCACCAGTGCTATCGCCGGCGCCATAGGAACGGCAACAAAAATCTGCATTAGAATTAACTCAAGTAGAATCGCGCTTACTGCGGTCGTAATTGCTGCGATAGTAAGCCCTCGCAGATGTCCTATACCTACCAGTGACGGAAACCATATTCCGAAAAACCCTCTGCTGACAACAGATATTATTAACACTCGCATCACAAGAACCGTTTCTGGTGGAACGACGTCCTTAAACCAGATAGCCAAAACTTCTTTAGCGAAGACAAACAGCAAAATCAATAAAGCACAGGCCAGAGCGGAACTTATATGAGTCCCTTTTTTGATAACAGCTTTTACTCTTTCGGTTTGCCCGTTTGCGTTAAGACTGGTAATGACCGGCAGGAAAACATTTTGAGTTCCTGCCAGAAGCCCACGAACGAAACCGGGAATCAAAGAGGCAATAGCGTACACCTCCACATCCTTGGCGCTACCCACTTTACCGACCACTAAGACTAATGTACTAAACATAAAAATCATACTGCCTGAACGAGCAGTCGCATGGCCAGTATGCCGGAAGAGCTCTCGAATTGTTTTCTTTCTTACCGTCGATATAACTATTCTGAAACCTGTGATCGACTTTCGTGCAACGGAAAACATCAAAAGCACAGATGCTGCCGCTGCTATTACGAATGCCAGCTGTACGGCAATCATACTTTTCCAAAAGGTAAGTACTCCCACAGTCAGGAGCGCTCGAAGCAGATTAGCTGTAATAGTAACGGCGTTAGATCGTGTATGGTACTGATATCCCCTTAATGCGCCGCCGAAAGTTGCCCCAATTATCCTGAATGCTAATGTAACACCAACCAGTATACACGTAATCTGTGCATTACGTGCTAACTCTGAGGTAATCGCGGTAAATATGTGAGAAAGGAAAAATGATAGCAGAGCCGCTGCTGCCACGGTCAAAACCGCCAGTACCAGGAGAATTCCGAAAGAGGCTGATACGAATCGATTCAACTGCTCGGTATTGTCACGATAAAAGGCCACAAAACGGTTTGTTGACAGCGAAAAAGCTCTCTCCAAAATCATAGGATAACGCAACCCCGTAGAAAGTAAAGCCCACACACCGAAACTCGCACCAAGATTGTACCGTATAATCCGAAATAGTACCAGCCCAACTGCAGCAGATACCAGCATGCTGGCCCAATTCGATCCGGCATTCATTATTATTCGTTTTCGTAATGACATTTGGTACTTATCTTAACTGCTATTGTTACTTCAAAAACTCACCTTTCCTCGCATATATTGTGTAGAACGGCGCAAAGAACAGACCTTTGTCCTTCAGCATTCGAATCAAGGGATTTAGAACAATACCCATGAATCTCTTGAGGGGATGGTTGGTTTTTGAATTTGCATAGTATCCTGCGAGAATATCCACCTTGAAACCTTCGTTTGAAAGGATTTCTCTTAGATACTCAATGTCGTGAAGACGTTCCGCCCAATTTCCGGTATAAGGATTGACCGTATTTGTCGGATGGTCTGGCTCCTGAGGGAGGTTTGCGGTTTTAAAATATTCATCGACTGCTTCTGTGATGTCCGGCTCAATCAGGCCTCTCGTGGCTTTTGCCAATCGTTGCACCTCTGCGTCCGAAAGTGAGGGGGCGTGTTTGGATATGATTTCCTGCCGGACAATGATGTAAGCCTTTGTAAGATAGTTTTCCCGACAACCTTGTTTTTTTTCTCTGCCGCCGTATTCAGCTTTCCTCTGAAATTCCATAAAATGTCTTTTTATCAGCGGATTAAACGGGTTTGCACTGGATGCCATCACAACCGTAAGCGGCCCGGCCGACAAATCAGAAAGTCTTACCAGAAAAGTTTCAATATCATATATGTGCTCAATAACGTCGTAGGAAGCCAATGCATTACAGGAGATTGTGTTCGTTTTCAAGAAGTCAACCAGTACGTCCATATCTCCGAGAACGTAATGGTCCGCCCGGTCTGCTTCGACTGCCTCAGCTATAATTTGAGCATCTTTACAGTAAGGAGCCCACATGTCATTGTATATGACTGTACCAAGTCCAAGCTCTTTCGCCAACAAAGACTGTATTCCAATACCTCCGCCGTGGTCTATGAAAACAAATTCATAGTAGGGAACATTGCTGTATGCAATTGACCAGGATAAAATATACGAGAAGTTCCGCAATGTGCTTCTTATGTTCCTGACCTGGTCGCTGAAATACTTCCTGCCGGCATCCGATACATCCAGAAGGTTGATGTCTATATGGCTTAATTTACACAGAAGCCTGGTTGATGCTTCATTAATATCTTTGAGCACCTTATTGTCGTCGGGTAATAGTGCGTGCTGGTAATGAAACTCCATGAGCTGAGTTTTTATCGTTTTAGGTGTGTCCTGTTGCGGTCAATTTTTCTGACTTGTCAATTTTAGCAGCGTATCCGACAATGCTTTTCTGGCATCATACACGATTTTACTGTTGTGTTGGTTATTCAGGACTCTATTGACATGGCAGTCGAGGATTTTCTGTGTCTTGTTTGCCGTTACCGGGTCTTTTGTTTTTATCTTGTTAATCGCCTGCTGTAATTCATAGAGGTACTGATAATCTTCGACTCCCTCTCGCCAAGCTTCCCATCGGCGTGAGGGAACGATATTCTCAAATATTCCCGGTACAGGGCTGCCTCCCTTGCCATAAACAACGCCGGAGAAGCCCCGGGGCCTTAGAATGTCGTCCCAGGGAACAGCACCGGCCTCAAAATTAAGTCCGTAGTAGTAAATCCAGAAGCCGGCACCGGCTTGACCTCGCTTAAAAGCACGCCACGGCAGAAGGCGATAATACGAATAAGGGTCTTTGGCTTTCATTGGCCTTAAACACTCGTACGTCCAGACTTGTTTTCCGAAGTCTTTTATCTGCTCCAGCCATTGGGGATTTCGCTCGCAGTGGCTGTCCTGAAGACACCATATATCAATAAGCTCTCGAAATCGCACAAATTCTTTAGGACCTTTGCCGAAGGAGTTGGCGTAGATTCTTACTTTCGGGTCCGTGGCTTTGATTAGTTTGGCCAGTTTGTAAAAATCATCGCACAAGCTCTCATCAAACGGATACAATGCAAATTTATCGTAGCCGATGCCCGCATTGTTGAGATGCTTGACCGTGTTTCTCAACCATTGTGAGAAAACAGCCTTCCAGGCTGGAGTCATCCATTTGACGTTTCCAAACCGGCCGTGGTCTTTCTTATTGCTATTGAAGTCTAAGCAAAGCAGATATGTCCTTGCGTAATTATGATGACGAAGAGCTTTATCTAAATTTGCGAAATTTGGTTTTCTCACGATGCCGGGACGGTCCGACGCAAACCTCAGAAAAGGCAGGTCCTGAGGAGGAACAGTATAGACGTTAATATGATGATTATAAAGGTCTTCAGCCATCTCGACCGCAGAGGCAACTTTATAATACGCCCAGTTACATGCATTAAGGGCAGTGTTCTCAGGAAGTTTATACTTTTGAACCTCTACGGTAACTGGAATGGTTTCTATCGGAAGGTCTATTCCCTCTGCGGTCTGTGCCAATATCCCAATTTGGCCCTTGTAACTGCCGGCTGTTAACGTCGGATTAAATATCGTCAACCATATTTGTGTAAGCTCGCCCGGCTGTAAAATAAACGGACATTCAGCCTGCAAAATGAGGGCATCGGCTATTGAGCCGACCGTACTGCCTTTAACGTATATTGCTCTTCTAACCGTGAACGTTTTGTTGCTGTCGATTTTCTCACCGTCAGGGCTTAGCAATGGCGAAGTGGAAACGGCCATTGTCATCGCCTCATCAGAGCAGTTTACAATGTTAAATGCAGCCGACTCGTATTCATTCTGCCACATTCGAATGTTTATTTCTTTGGCACTTTCGTCGAGGAGCATGTCCCTTTCAAACACCATCTCCATCGGATTTGCCGGCAGGCACACAAATGGCTTTCCATACATCGCCTTATATATTTCGGCTCGGGTTTTCCCTACCTGCTCCTTTATGGCAAGCAGTTTTGTAGGTGTATCTGCTTTTTGGGCCTGTCTTTCAAGTTCAGAAAACATTTTCTCACTGAATTGGCCGGATAGCTTCGACCGATTCTCTTTGATACTTTCCAGTGCCGCGGCAGTGTTTTCGCGCAACTGCAGGTAACCGTAAATTCTTTTTAGGAGTTCTTCAGAACGCGTGAACACTTCAAGGTCATTTCGAGGTTTGATATTGTTTACTGTCAAAAGTGAATCGCCGAATACCTCTACTTCGTCAAGGAATACATAACGCCATTTCGGCCTTATTATCAGCTTGATGTATCGTCCCAAGGCGTTTATATCTTCAATGCTCATTGTGCGGGGGACTCCGCGGTAGCCGCGTGCTCGGATATTTGACAAATCTTTGCTGCTTACCAATCCGGCAAATCGAAACCTTCGATTGTCATCGCTTAATAACACAGCAGCAAATTCAGGAAATTCTACCTCCGCGAAGCCTCCCCCAATGGTGTGGAGCCGGACTTCATAAATAGCGGATTTCTTACCAAGGTCTATCACAATTTCGACAGCCGGTTCGGCTTTCTGCCAGCCTACGCTGCTTTTATCCGTCCATTGACTGCCGGATGTTCTGCCGTCTGTAAGTTGAATTACATCGGACTTGTCAGTGCACAAATGATAATTAGGTTTCGGCGAGAGTGTGTAACTTTTGCGTCGTGCCAGATTTTCCCTGGCACTAACCAGTTTGCAGTTACACACTAATAAAAATAATAAAAAGAATTGTTTTAACATTTTAAGGCTTAGCCTTATTGCTCTTTGCGCGCAATCAGCACCAATTGTATTTTCCGATGTGAGTTGAGACCCGCGGTAAGCTTGTCCCCGCGAAAGCGGGGAACCGCAGGCTTAAATATTTAGCCCCATGTTTTACGGGGGCTTATCTGGCTATGCTGTCTTATGCTTTCGATACCAGTCTATTGTTGCCTTAAGGCCTTCATCAAAGGGGGTTTTGGCCTCAAAGCCGAAGTATTTTTTGGCTTTTGAGACATCCAGCCGCCGCCTCGGCTGACCATCCGGCTTGGAGCTGTCCCATCGAACTTCGCCGGTAAAGCCGGTAAGCTCGGCAATCTTCCCGACAAGCTCCTTTATCGTTATTTCAAATCCGGCACCGATATTGACCGGCTCAGGGCCGTTGTAATGTTCTGTCGCCAAAAGAATGCCCTCAGCAGCATCGGCTACATAAATAAACTCACGCGAAGCACTCCCTGTCCCCCAGCATTCAATATGGTCGGCACTGCTGTCGATTGCATCAACGCATTTCTTTATCAACGCTGGTATCACATGACTGCTGGCGGGGTCAAAGTTGTCGCCGGGCCCGTAAAGATTTACCGGCAGCAGAAATATTGAATTGAAGCCATATTCAGCCCGGTAAGACTGCGATTGAACAAGCAGCATTTTCTTGGCCAGCCCGTATGGCGCATTAGTCTCCTCCGGATATCCGTTCCAAATGTCTTCTTCCTTGAACGGCACAGGCGTAAATTTCGGATACGCGCAAATCGTGCCGATCGCAACAAACTTTTCAATCCTTCGCAGCCTGCCCTGCTCTATAAGCTGAACACCCATCATTAAATTCTTGTAGAAGAACTCGCCTGGGTGTTCGCGATTGGCACCTATTCCGCCCACGACCGCAGCCAGGTGAATAACAACGTCCGGCTTCATATCGTTGTACATCCGATTTATGTCATCTATATTGACCAGGTCATAGTCTTCTATCTTCGGCACAAGGATGTTCTTACAGCCCCGTTTTTGCAGTCTTTCAGTAACGTAACCGCCTAAGAAACCGGCGCCGCCGGTAACGACAACTCGTCTGTTCTCAAAAAAAGTGCTCATTTTTTTGTTTTTTGGTGGTTTTTAATAATTTCCTCGTGCTCGGCTATTTTCATATCGGCATCGGTCATCATTCTCGCAAGCTCCTTAAAGGTTACTTTTGGTTCCCACTTGAGAACCTTTTTTGCCTTGCTTGCATCTCCCTGCAGGTAGTCAACTTCGCTTGGCCTGAGATATCGTGGGTCGATTTCTACGTACTTTTGCCAATCCAGGTCAAGGTAGCTAAAGACCTCATCCACAAATTCCCTGACCGAGTGGCTTTCGCCTGTGGCCACAACATAATCATCCGGCTTGTCCTGCTGGAGCATAAGCCAGTTTGCTTCGACATAATCGCCGGCAAAACCCCAGTCTCGTTCTGCCTCCAGATTACCCAAAAAGAGTTTGTCCTGCAGGCCCAATTTAATTCTCGTCGCCGCTCGTGTAATTTTTCGCGTAACAAATGTCTCGCCTCGCCTCGGCGATTCGTGATTAAACAAAATCCCGTTACACGCAAACAAACCGTAAGCTTCTCGATAATTCACCGTCTGCCAAAAGCTGTAAACCTTTGCACAACCGTACGGACTTCGCGGATAAAACGGCGTCTTTTCTGTTTGCGGTGTTTCGACAACTTTGCCGTACATCTCGCTGCTGGAGGCCTGATAAAACTTAGCCGGCTTATCGCTGGAACGGATTGCCTCAAGGAGCCGAAGTGTTCCAAGAGCATCCACATCAGCCGTGTAGATAGGCATATCAAAACTCACCCGAACATGGCTTTGTGCGCCTAAGTTGTAAACCTCGTCCGGCTGAATCTCGTTAATAATTGTTGAGAGGGTACTACCATCGGTCAAATCCCCATAAACCAGCCTAAGTCGTGGATGTTCATGTGGGTCTTTATACAAATGGTCAATTCTGCCCGTATGAAACGACGAGCTTCGCCGCATGATACCCCAAATCTGATAACCTTTTTCCAGCAGCAGCTCTGCAAGATATGAGCCGTCCTGCCCGGTAATACCGGTAATCAATGCTTTTTTCATAATGTTCAGTCCTTTTTGTCCTTTTCATTATCAATAATCATCTGCAACGTTTCGGTCAGGCTTGTCTTTGGTTCCCAGCCGATAGTTTTTTTAATTTGCTCCAGGCTTGGCATCCGCCGCATCATATCCTCAATCGGTCTTCCGTAAGCAACTTCATAGGGCACAAATTGCTTTTTGCTTTTACTGCCTGTCATTTTGATAATTCTATCTGCCAGGTCTTCAATGGCAATCTCTTCACTTGAACCGATATTATATACTTTACCTGCTGCCTGCTCGTGCTTCATCAGCTTGATAATCGCCTCTACGAGGTCGGCCACATAACAAAAGCATCGCGTTTGCTTGCCCGTCCCGTATATCAGGACCGGCTCATTCCTCAATGCCCTTTGAACGAACCGCGGCACCACCATCCCGTACTGACCTGTTTGCCTCGGCCCGATTGTATTAAAAAACCTGCCGATTATCACGCCCAATCCATACTGTTGATAGAAAGCCAGGCCCAGAAATTCGTCTATCGCCTTACTGCAGGCATACGACCACCGCGATAGACTCGTGCTGCCGAGCACAATATCGTCATCTTCACGAAACGGAACTGCCTCACTTTTGCCGTACACTTCGCTGCTTGAGGCGATGAGGATTTTTTTGCCGAATTTGTTGGCTATATCCAGCACTATCTCAGTGCCCCCGATATTGGTTTCTATCGTATGTACCGGGTCCTCGGCTATCAGTCTGACACCGACGGCCGCAGCCAGATGAAAGACCGCTTCGCTCTGCTCAACCAGAGGCTCTATCAGTTCGGCGTTACGGATATCACCTTCAACAAACTTAAAGCCGGAATGCTCTTTGAAACTTTCGATATTTTCCAAACTGCCGGTGCTGAGGTTATCGATAACGAGCACCTTATTATCATCTTTGAGCAGCCGCTCCGCCAGATGAGAGCCGATAAAGCCTGCACCGCCTGTAATCAATACTGTCATATACGCTCCATGGAAAAACTTTCTATCTGCAAAGGATAATGATTATTACCCAATTATCAATATTATAGTTCCGCTGTCTTTTGGCGGGATCTATTTGATTAGACTCCGTCCCTGTCGGCTGCGCATACAAACAAATACAGCCAATATAGAGCCAAGACTACAGACGCCAGACTGAAGACTTGCGTCTTGGGTCTTCTGTCTTGAGCCTTGTGTTGGAGCAGGTTGACCGATAGTCTTCTTACACCATAAGTATCGGCAAATAAAGAACATAGCTTTAGGTTATCGGGTTATCGAGTTATCAGGTTATCAGAATATAAGGTAAACTTTGTCTTTTCCTGTTATCCTCTCAGGTGCTCCCCTGTGTCATCTGTCCTCTGTCTTATGAAGAGTTGAATTAGTTTGACGGCCGTCACCCAAAAAAGCACTAACAAAGCAAGCCAGAAACACAATAGCGGATAAAACAGCCTCCCCAAAGTATGGGCGGTTCGCAAGTTGCCCATACTCCTTGCCTTAAAGGGGAAGAAATTTACACAATAGGCGGTTTGTACCTCCCGCCTGGTCCGATTGAACTTCAGTAACATCGGCTCTTCATTCATTACCTTCACAGAGCTAAAGCTGCGGTTACCAGTTATGTGTCCGATAATATTTGCAAATCGCTTCCGCAAATGAGACTGCGACCAGTCCCATACGTAATTATCAGCAATGACATGATGATTAGGATTTTGGATGAACTCAAGATTGAAATTGTATGCTACTGACGCCAACTGTATAACGCAGCTTATTGATATTAGTGATATGATTAAGATTTTTGCCAAAGTTTTCATCGGCCTGCCGAACAAAACCACCATCGGCAAAATAAAGAAAGGCAGCATCGGTACTTGATATCTGATTGACCAGGCATAATCGCCGGCCCAGGCGGTGAAAAAGCTGTGGAACACAAGATTGCATATAATCGCAGCTGTAATTGCCAGGGCCGCTACCTTATGATGCCGGTAAAAACCGTAGATACAGAACGGAAAGAGTAAAAGAACCGGGTTGTAGAGGAATATGCTCTTTCCCGGACTGAATAGCATCGCTGCCAGGGTCGGCAAGGGTGAGCTTTCAAACAGCCCGTGACCGCCCAGCGACGTGGTTGTAGATAGCCCATAGCCGCTTTCAAAAACACTGCCAAACCGGACATAGTTATACCAGCCCAGAAGCACAAGAAAACTGCCCGTTCCACAAACACCCGCTGCCAGCCATTTGCCTATCCTTCTGGCCCGTAATGTTTTTTCTGATGCGAACGCTTCACCGCCGAGGGCTACCAGGTATATGGGCAGAACCGCGGACACTGATGACGGCCGGAACAAAAGACAAACTCCCAGCACCACGCAAAATAACCATACGTAAACGAAACGCTGTTGTTGATAATACTTGACCATTAACCATATTTCCAGAACCAACAGCAGGGATATCTGTGTCTGTTCCTGTGTATTTACCGAGTAATGAAAATGCATCGTAGCAAAACCCAGTACGGCCGCAGTGATAAGCGATGTCCTCACGCTGTAACCAAGTGAAAGCATCAGCCGATAGAGAATCCAGACCGCTGCTGCCCCCATTCCCGGAAAGAGAATTACCGAGGCCAGAAACTGAGCTAACAAATCAGATACTTCGGAACTGAGCGATGTGACCTTCTCTAAGATGAAACCAAGCCCGGTGAAAGGCAGCAGACAGAGCGACTGCCCAAGGCCGGAAACTGCATAGCGCTTCCCGTCCACACCAATTGCACAATTGCGAGTATGGTAGTCCTCTTCCAGCGAAAAACTTCCGCTGCGAAGAATTTGCCTGGAAACCGACCAGCGTATCTCCGTGTCACCGGGCAGGTTGCCGGGGCTTGCCAGACTGTATAAAAAAAACAATGCCGTAAACAGCAACATCCCGCCGGTTAGTTTATTTTTGGTTGTCCGAATCACCTTTTATTCAGAGTCAAATGTTGTTGGAATTGAATTAGTCCGAAGCTCAGTTTTACTTTGTCTCGGATTTACTTTATTCGCTATTGCATGGGCCGTAGTACGAGCTGTATGTCTTGTCGGTTTCCCAAACGGTAACACAATGCAGAGCCGCCTGGCCGAATTTGCCCACGAGTTTATTCCATGCGAAAGCTGCAATATTTTCAACGGTGGGATTGGTTTTGCCGAACTGGCTAACGTCGGCATTCAAATTCTTATGGTCAACGAGTTTTATCAGCTCATCGTCAACTACTCTTTCAAAATCGCTGATATGGAAACCATTTTTACGGGCCGGTATTTTTATCGTAACCTCAACGATATAGTTGTGGCCGTGACCAGTGGGATTTGCGCATTTTCCGAAAACCGCAAAATTCTGCTCTTCGGAAAAATCGTCGTTCCAGAGCTTGTGCATTGCTGCAAATTCGAATTTCTCACTGAAATAAACCATCTCCAAATCTTTCGAATCTATAACTACCTTCCTGAAAGGATTCAGCATCAGGCTCAATGTGCTTAACTGGGCGGCCCCAAACTTATCGGCCAATCTGTTCCAGGCTAATTCGAGAAGTTCAGCCACTGCATAGACACCAACGTGTTTGGCCTGGCGAAAATCTTTTTTTATTCGCTCGGCAAAAACCGGCACTACGAATTCGCGAACATTCTTGTCAATATCGACTACATTAACAACAAATCCCGTAGCCGGTTCAACCTCACCAGCCACTTCGACAGATAATTCTAAGAATATTGACAGTCCTTCACCGGCCGGCTTAGAGACAAACGAGTTGGACCCTTCATTTTCTTCTGACAAGAAAGGATTAATCGAAAACCGCACGTGCCTGGCCAGTTTATGCATAAACAAAATCTCTTATTTGTTGCTGTTATGCATCAGGCTCAAGATTTCATTTCGGCTTCTCGGGTCTCTCTTAAATATCCCGCGAAGCGCCGATGTTACCATTACCGAGCCGGGCTTCTTTATGCCCCGAATGGTCATACAGCTATGTGAAGCTTCCAGCACAACAGCGACACCCTGTGGCTTTAAGCTGTTCATTATAAAATCGGCTATTTTGTACGTAAGTCTTTCCTGCGTCTGCAGTCGCCGAGCAAAACAGTCCACAACGCGTGCTAATTTGCTCACACCAAGCACCATCCCCGAAGGTAAATAAGCAACATTAGCTGAACCGATAAACGGCATTAGGTGATGTTCGCAGATACTATAAAATGGTACGTCACGCAGGAGAACGATTTCGTCGTAGTTTTCACTAAAGATGCTAAGATGTTTTTTAGGGTCCTCGTGCATCCCACCCAAAAGTTCAGCGTACATGCTTGCCACCCGTTCCGGCGTTTTCTTTAAGCCCTCACGTTCGGCGTCTTCACCAACCGCTAAGAGTATTTCCTTAATCGCTTTTTTGATTCTCTCGGTATCTATGGTCTTGCTTTTTTTTGCCATTTCTTTGACTCGTAAATATTAGTATTCTTCGACTGTCATCTAATTTTGCGTCTTTCACTCTGTTCGCTTTAGGTCAGGTTTTCTTCGACGTTAAATTCATAAGATAAGTAGTAAGCAGCCGCACGCCAAATCCGGTTGAGCCTTCTGCGAAAAATTCCGTAGGTTTACTGAATATATCCATACCGGCAATATCCAGATGCGCCCATTTTGCCTCACCGACAAATTGCCTCAAAAAGGCTGCTGCGGTGCAGGCTCCACCCCATTTGCTGCCGATGTTCTTCAGGTCGGCTATCTTGCTCTTCATCTCGTTTGCGTACTCATCGCTGCTCGGCATTGGCCATACCTTTTCGCCGCTGTCCTGGGAGGCTCTCTGCAATTGCTTTATCAGTTTCTCATCGTTACCCATTAGTCCGGCCATATATTTGCCGAGAGCAACCATACAGGCGCCCGTCAATGTTGCTATATCAATGATAATATCGCATTTTTGTTTGACGGCATAGCTGAGACCATCGCAAAGTATCATCCTGCCTTCGGCGTCGGTATTCTGCACCTCAACGGTTTTGCCGCTGAAGGTTGTAATAATGTCACCAGGTCGATAGCTCGTTCCGCTCGGCAGGTTTTCCGCCGACGGGATTATCCCGTAAACATTGACCGGCAGTCTCAGTTCCGCCACAGCCTTCATTGTTGCCAACACTGCAATTCCTCCGGTTTTGTCTAATTTCATCTGGTCCATATTGACGGCGGGCTTAATGCTTATTCCGCCGGAGTCGAAGGTTATCGCTTTGCCCACCAGACCAACCGTGGGCTGACGACTTGCGGCTCTGCCGGCGGGGCTGTATTTCAAAATAATAAATCTCGGCTTGTTTTGTGAGCCTGAGCCGACTGCGAGCACTCCACCCATACCCTTTGCAGCCAGCTGTTTTTCGTCAAAAACCGTACAGCTTAGATTTTTTGAACCACGACTAAGCTCTTTTGCGGTGGCTGCCAGCTCGGCTGGAGTTATTACATTGGCAGGCCGGTTCGCTAATGTACGGGCATAGCTTTGCGCCTTGCCGATAGCACCCCCGCTCAAAAGACCTTTGTTTAATTTTCTTGTTTTTGCTGAGTCTGAATCAATCAACTCAACTTTAATCGAATCCGCCCGCCCGTTTTCGCTTTCAGTAACAAACTCGTCATAGCGATAGCTGCCGAAGTAGGCCCCTTCCGCTACGGCCCTGCCCATTGCGGATAAATCGAATCGTCCGCCAAATGCTTTGTGCAGCGCCAGGCTGATAGTTTCTATTTTCATTTCCACCGACTTTTTTGCCGCGTTGGATGCCGCTTTGCGGAGCGTATCCAGCGTTGCTTTTTTCTTCTCACCTAAGCCGACCAGCAAAACTCTTTCGGCTCCTATACCGTCGTTTCCATAAACAACGGCGTTCGTTCCCTCCTTTGCCTTGAAATCGCCTAATTTAATCAGTCGCTCGATTGCACCGTCGAGCTTACCGTTGAGCTGCGCATTTAATTTATCCAGCCCTTTAGCATCTGAAAACAGCCCCACTGCAAGCAGGTCTGTTTTGCACTCGCTGAAATCGACCTTCCGCGTTTTTAGTTCGACATCAATAATCTCTTTCATCTTTTCTGACCTTTTTTTACTTTTGTTTATTTTTTGCTCGATATCGCAGATAGTTTTCGATAAATCCGTTGAGCTCTCCATCTAACACCGCCTCCACATTGCCTGTCTGAAAGCTGGTTCGATGGTCCTTGACCATTTGATAAGGCTGCAGAACGTAGCTTCGTATCTGATTGCCCCAGGCGATCTCACCTTTATCGCCGTACAGTTTTGCAAGCTCGGCATCGCGTTTTTGCTGCTCGAGCATATACAATCTGGCCTTGAGCACCTTCATCGCCTGGGCCCTGTTTTTGTGCTGGCTTCTTTCGTTCTGGCACTGCACTACAATACCGGTCGGCTCGTGTGTAATTCGTACCGCCGAGCTGGTTTTGTTCACATGCTGACCCCCGGCGCCGCGGGCGCGATAAAAATCAATCCGAAGGTCCTCTTCATTTACTTCAACATCAATATCTTCCTCAAATTCCGGGACGCAGTCCACCGCCGCAAAACTCGTATGCCGCCGTTTGTTCGCATCAAACGGGCTGATTCTTACGAGCCGATGCACTCCAATCTCGCAGGAGAGCTTGCCGAACGCAAAAGGCCCGCTGACTCGCAGTGTTATCGACCGAATTCCCGCCTCTTCTCCCGGCGTAATATCAAGCTCCTTGAATTTGTATTTGTTTGCCTCGAAGTACCGCGTGTACATCCTAAGCAGCATATTCGCCCAATCGCAGCTCTCTGTTCCTCCCGCCCCGGCGTGAATACTAAAGAAGCAGTTCTTCATATCTTCGGGTCTGGATAACAAGCCGGCTAATTCAATTTGTTCGCACCTCTTGACAAGTGCACCCAGGTCATCTTCTAATTGTCTGAGCTCCTCATCGTCAGATTCGGAAGCTGCTAATTCGAACAGCTCCTGAAGGTCTTGAGCCTCGCGTTGAATTTCTTCCACCGGCTCAATGACTGATTTTAGTGCGCTCAATTCGGATACCACAGACTGGGCTGAATCTGGATTGTCCCAGAATCCCTCTCTGGACATCCGGGCTTCCAGTTTTTGCAATTTGGATTTCTTATTGGACAAGTCAAAGCCAGTCCCGGATTTTCGCAACCCGGGCCGACAACTCTGATATTGCTGATTTTAATTCTATTGCTTCCATATCACTGTTTATTAGTCTCTGGTTTTCTTGTTTTAATTATAATTACTTGTTCTTATACCACATCGAAATGAGATTTGCAACACCCTGTATTATAATTGCTTAGGGATAGAGCTTGTAAAATAAGATTTGACAGGTGGTAATGGGAACTGTTATGTTACAAAGCAATTAACAGGTGCTTTGTTGCCCTGTGAAGCACCAGAGCCCGTAATGGGTTCAAAGACTGCAAAGAAGCCGACAGGATGCGTAGTCGTCTTATACGAAACTCGTCGAGCTTGTAAATGGAGTATTCACATTTGTTTCGAAGGAGAGCAGTTATGAAGTACACGTTAGTATTTGGAGCGTTGGTTATTTTTATGGCCGGTTGTGGATTGGCCCCGACAGCTTCGGTTGAAGACCAAAGCGAGGTACTGGCTAAGAAGGTGCTGATAGTAACCGGCATCGACCATCCTGCTCATGAATGGCAAAAGACGGCTCCAGCACTGGCTGAGGTTCTCGGCGAAGATATACGAATGAAGGTGGATGTGGTAGAACAGCCGGAATTCCTGGCAACGGACAAGGTGCACGACTACGATGTGATTGTGATTCATTTTATGAGTTGGGAAAAACCCACACCCGGCCAGGATGCCCGCGCGAACCTGCAGAAATTCGTTAATGATGGTAAGGGTCTGTTTGTTCTGCATTTCGGTTGTGGCGCATTTCGGGACTGGCCGGAATATCGCAATCTCGCCGGGCAGGTCTGGGACCCGAACCTCAGGGCGCACGACCCCAGAGGGCCATTCGGCGTGGACATTGTCAATAAGGAGCATCCCATTACGCGGGGGATGGCCTCTTTCCAGACGGAGGATGAGCTATACACCTGTCTTGCAGGCGACAGACCAATTGACCTGCTTGCGACCGCCCGCTCAAAGGTGGACGGCAGGGATTACCCGATGGCGTTTGTGTTTAAATATGGCAGGGGGCGGGTCTTTCATTGCGCCTTGGGCCACGATGTAAAAGCGATTGAGAATCCACCTGCTGCTGAGCTTTTGCGGCGAGGTTGCGCCTGGACAGCAAGGTTGACGCCGGTCTCAGCAGCCGCGAACTAATCGATTACTAAGAGATTCTAATTGGTGAGTATTTAATTAGTTCCTGTTGCGAAAACAGTATTTGTCATTCCCGCGGAAGCGGGAATCCAGTTTTTCGCTCTGGACCCCTACTTTCGCAGGGGTGACATCGTCGATTTTCGTTTTCAGCAACAGATACTAATTAGCCAATTAGTCGTCTATAGAGACAATAGAATTATTAACCGTAATAAGTAGAAGGAGAAACTGTAATGAAAATCGGATTTAATATGTTATTGTGGACCACGCACGTTACCGAAGAGGATTTGCCCTTATTGGAAACGCTCAAGAAAGTCGGCTATGACGGCGTTGAGATTCCTCTTTTCGAGGGTCAGCCTGCACACTTTGAAAAGGTCGGTAAGGCCATTAAGGACAACGGTCTTACCTGCACATCTGTAACGGTCATCCCCGACGAGGAGCACAATCCCGTTAGCGCTGACGCCGGTAACCGTAAGGGAGCTGCTGAACACCTCAAGTGGGCGATTGACTGCTCGGCGGCCTTGAGCTCGGAGGTCTTGTGTGGGCCTTTCTACCAGCCGTTGGGTATCTTCACAGGCCAGGCCCCAACAAAGGAAGAAAAGCAGCGGGCCGCCGAGGTGCACCGCCAGGCAGCCGAGCTTGCCGCCAAGGTCAACGTGAGCCTGGCGGTGGAATTCCTCAACCGCTTCGAATGTTATTTCCTCAACACAATGGCCGACGCGGCGGATTATGTCAAACGTGTTGACCATCACAACTGTGGCGTTCTGTACGATACTTTCCATGCCAACATAGAAGAGAAAGACCCTGTCGGATGTATCAGTCGAGACATTGATGTAATTAATCATGTGCATATTAGCGAGAACGACCGCGGCACGCCTGGCAAAGGCCACATTGACTGGCCCGGCACCTTTAAGGCACTACGCTCAGGCGGCTATGATAATTGGCTGGTAATTGAGGCATTCGGGCGGGCACTGCCGGACCTGGCTGCCGCCACACGTGTCTGGCGGGATTTCTTCCCTAATCGCGAGGAGGTTTACACCGAAGGTCTGAAGTTTGTTAAAGAACAATGGCAAGCAGCAGGCTAAAACGCAGCGGCATAACTAATTTTTTGTATGGGTTCTCATTCCGCATCAAAGGAGATTTGGCTAAGGCCTTTGGTGCTGGAGTATGTTAATGTTATGTTTTTGTAAAGGAGGAATGATTATGCGTACGATTTACTTACGGCTCGTTTGGGTTATGTTATTTGTTCTTTTTGGTCTTGTTACAGGCGAGGTTGTCGGTCAGGACGGTTTTAAGCCAATCTTTGACGGCAAAACGCTTGAAGGCTGGAAAGCACCAAATATGAGCTACTGGTCTGTCCGGGACGGTGCAATCACTGCTCGCTCGACGAAGCAGAATCCGGTGAAAACGAACCAGTTCCTTGTATGGCAGTGGGGCGAGCTGGATGACTTCGAGCTGAAGCTGAAGTACCGCATCAGCGGAACCCCGGCGGCCAACTCCGGCATTCAGATTCGCAGCCGGGTCGAAGAGGATGGCCACGCCGTCGGTTACCAGGCGGACATCGACCTGACTGGTCGATATGCCGGCGCGCTTTATGACGAGCGAGGCCGGGGTATGCTTGCCGAACGTGGACAGAAAACCATCATCGGTACTGACGGCAGCAAAACAAGCACATCGCTCGGAGATGCGGGCAGCTTGTTTGCCAGTATCAAAAAAGATGACTGGAACGACTATCACATAATTGCCCGCGGTGAACATATCATTCTTAAAATCAACGGCAGGATTACCGCCGAGGTAATTGATAACCAAACCGCCCAGCGGGAGCTTTCGGGTGTGCTGGCGTTACAATTGCACTCGGGGCCGCCGATGATGGTACAGTTCAAGGACATTCAACTTAAGCGATTGAAAATGCAGAAAAGGAAAAAGATAGTTTTGGTAGCCGGACCGCGCAGCCACGGCTACGGTTCTCACGAGCACAACGCCGGCTGCTTGCTGCTGGCAAAATCGCTGAACGAGAGTATGCCCGGCGTTTATGCCACGGCTTACCTTAATGGCTGGCCCAAAGACCCGACCGCTTTTGATAATGCCGATGCAATTGCAATTTACTGCGACGGTGGCGGAGGGCATGTGGTTATGCGGCATCTTGAGCAGGTTGACGAGTTAGCCCAAAAAGGCCTGGGTATAGCCACTATCCACTATGCGGTCGAGGTGCCCAAGGGTAAGCCCGGTGATTATATGCTTAACTGGACCGGCGGATACTTCGAGACGTTCTGGTCGGTCAATCCGCACTGGGAGGCCAAGTTTGAACAATTGCCAAGACATCCCATTACCCGCGGAGTCCGGCCTTTCTCGATGGATGACGAGTGGTACTACCACATGCGCTTCGTTGAGAATATGAAAAACGTAACGCCGATACTCACTGCTGTCCCGCCCGACAGCACACGTAAGCGAAGAGATGGAGCTCATAGCGGTAATCCGCATGTCCGTGCGCGGATGGGTATGCCGGAGCACGTGGCGTGGGCATACGAACGGCCCCCGCGTCTTCTTGTCGAAGACAAAAGCGGGGGCGGACGAGGCTTCGGCTTCACCGGCGGACACTGGCACTGGAGCTGGGCGTCAAATGACTTTCGAAAACTTGTGCTGAACGCATTGGTATGGATTGCCGGGGCTGAGGTTCCACCAAACGGTGTGCCATCAAAGACCCCATCTATTGAAGAGCTTGAAGAAAACCAGGACTATCCGAAACCAAAGAGTTGGAATCGAGAAAAAATCCAAGGTATGATTGAGCAGTGGAACCAGCCATAACGAAAGAACCCATTTTACAGCTTTCAGGGCTCCAAGTTTTGTAACGTATTGCAAAATGGGGAGCCCTTTTTTATCCGCTTGCAGGAGAACATTATGAGAAAGTTATTGTTAGTCTTAATGATGGTCGTTATGGGATTCAATTTGTATTCTGGAAATGAATCATTTGCCGAAGGGAAGGTAAAAGTAGCACAGATAGAAGCAGAGGTTGTTGATTTTAAAAACTGGCCGGTTCTAAAACGCTACGACCAGGACCATCTTGGCCGAATTGCTCTTCCCTTGGGTGGCATCGGCACGGGAACCGTCTCTTTGGGCGGACGGGGCGACCTCCGCGACTGGGAAATAATGAACCGTGCATCTAAGGGCTTCGTCCCGCTCAGGGGACGGTCGGGTCCGTTCTTTGCGATTTTTACCAAAACTGTTGATGGACGAACAGTAACCAGGGCAATTGAAGGGCCGATTGAGTTGTCGGATTACGAAGACAGCCACGGCAGTACGGTGCCCAACCACGGCCTGCCGCGATTCCGCAAGTGTTCGTTCGCTGCTGCCTACCCTTTCGGACAGGTGATGCTTTCTGACCCGGACGTGCCGGTGGACGTAGGCATAAAGGCGTTTAATCCGCTTATACCCAGCGACGCTGAGGCCAGCGGCATACCCATAGCCGTCCTGCGATATGTTCTTCACAATAAAACCGACAAGTCGGTAATCGCATCTGTCTGCGGCAATATGCCCAACTTCATCGGTATTGACGGTTCGGGCAGAACCAGGGACTGGAAAGGTGATCTTTTCGCGGTCGGCGGCAAGGCCAACCGCAACCGGTTCCGCAAGGGCCGGAATGTGCAGGGTATCTTTATGGATTCCGAGGGAGTGGCCCCAAGAGCGGAGCAGTGGGGCACAATAGCGCTGACCACCCCCCGCCGTTTTGCTTCACAAAGCGAAGAAGCGGGGGCCAAAACTGATGTTAGCTATCGTACTAATTGGCTCAGACAGGCCTGGGGCAGCTCCTTGCTTGATTTCTGGGACGACTTCAGTGATGACGGCAAACTCCAACAGCGTAAAGCTACAGGCGAAGATACGCCGATGGCCTCGCTTGCCGTCGAAGTGGAACTGCCGCCGCGAGGGACAGAGGAAGTAACATTTTTACTCACCTGGCATTTTCCAAACCGCCAGACTTGGACGCCGAAAGGAAACGAGCAGGACCGCATCGGCAACTACTATACCACACAATACAGCGATGCCTGGGACGTAGCCGAGAAGATTCAGCCGCGGCTTACAGAGCTGGAGGAAGCGACAGTCAACTTTGTACGTACCTTCCTGCAAAGTAATCTGCCGGATGTAGTAAAAGAGGCGGCTCTATTTAATATCAGCACGTTGCGAACCCAGACCTGCTTTCGCACTGAGGACGGTCGATTCTACGGCTGGGAAGGTTCCAGTAACAGAAGGGGCTGCTGCCACGGCTCGTGTACCCACGTCTGGAACTACGAGCAGGCTACGGCCTTTCTTTTCGGAAAACTGGCCTGCTCAATGCGCGAGGTCGAGTTCGCTCATGCTACGGATGAGAATGGATTGATGAGCTTTCGAGTAAATTTGCCGCTTGAGCGTGCGCAGGCTTTTAACAAGGCCGCAGCCGATGGTCAAATGGGATGCATTATGAAGATGTACCGTGACTGGCAGCTCTCCGGCGACGACCAAATGCTCAAAGACCTTTGGCCAAATGTGAGAAGGGCTCTGGAGTTCTGCTGGATTAAGGGCGGCTGGGACGCCGACCGAGACGGTGTAATGGAAGGCTGCCAGCACAATACGATGGATGTGGAGTACTATGGGCCCAATCCGCAGATGGGCGTGTGGTATTTAGGGGCACTGCGGGCGGCTGAGGAGATGGCCCGCTATCTCGGCGAGGATGATTTCGCAGCTACCTGCCGGGACCTCTTCGAGCAAGGTAATGTTTGGATAGATAACAATCTTTTCAATGGCCGTTACTATGAACACCAGATTCGCCCGCCAAAGGATAAGTCCCAGATAGCCCCCAGTCTGCTTATCGGGATGGGAGCAAAAGACCCGACCAGCCCTGATTACCAGCTCGGCTCGGGCTGTCTGGTTGACCAGCTTGTAGGCCAGTATATGGCTCACGTGTGCGACCTTGGATACCTGCTCAAACCCGCCAATGTCCACGAGACGCTGCTGAGCATTATGAAGTACAATCTCAGGAATGGCATGTACGGGCATTTCAACTGCATGAGGAGCTTCGTTTTGGGCGATGAGTCTGCGCTGCTTATGGCCAGTTATCCCAAAAATCGACCGAAGAATCCTTTTTCATATTTCACCGAGGTGATGACGGGCTTCGAGTACACCGCGGCTGTAGGTATGCTGTACGAAGGCCAGGTGGACAATGGGCTTGAATGTATTAAGAACATCCGCGACAGGTACGATGGCCGCAAGCGCAGCCCCTTTGATGAGGCTGAGTGCGGCCACCATTACGCACGCGCTATGGCAAGCTGGGCGGCCGTGCTTGCAATGACCGGCTTTGGCTATTCCGGCGTCGAGAAGACAATGACTTTTGCTGCTCAGGATGGCTCCTTCTTCTGGTCAAATGGTTATGCCTGGGGAACCTGTTCTCTTGAAAAGAGAAAGAAGAATGTCCGAGTTGAGTTGTCGGTTTTACATGGCCAATTGCACCTGTCGAGATTTATTTTGCGAAAATTCGGTGATATACAATTTGACAAGACCCTGCTAATCAATGCCGGCCAGAAGGCTAAATTTAGCGTCAGCGGTTGATTCTAATAAGGCGGATTCAAAATGGTACCATCAATTACAAGACGTCAATTCCTGAAGGCTTCCACCGCCGGCTCACTGTCGCTGGCGTCACTGGGCTGTTCAACGTTGACGTTGATGTCACCCGACCGTCCACAGGCAGGTGACTACAAAATCTACTTTGGAGATTTGCACAACCACAATGAGGTTGGTTATGCTCGGGGCTCACTCGAAAGGGCTTTTGAAATTGCACAAGAACATCTCGATTTCTTTGCCTTCACGCCCCATGGCTACTGGAATGATATTGGACACTACGAGAACAATATCGAGAAAAAATGGCTCGATGGGTTTGAGGTTACAAAAAAACGCTGGCCGGAAGTCCTGCAAATGGTACGCAAGTATGACCAGCCTGGCAGGTTTGTTACCATACCCGGTTTTGAGTGGCATTCTACAAGTCTCGGCGATTACCATATCCTCTTCCCAACCCTTGAAGGTGAATACGTCCAGTTCGACGACCTGCGCCAATTCCAGCGCTTTGCAAAACAACGCGGCGCAATTATGGTCCCTCATCATCCGGCCAATCGCCTCGGCCATCGTGGCGCCAACCTCGAATGGCTTGATCCTGAGGTCTCGCCCGTAATCGAGATGTTTTCCGAATGGGGCAATGCTGAACATGACCGTGCATCTTCCCCATATATTCGACACACTGAAGGCGGACGCTGGACTCGAAACACGCTCCATCATTTCCTTGCCCAAGGTTATCGCCTCGGTGTCATTGCCAGTACGGACGACCATCTTGGTTTTCCCGGTGGCTACCGCGAAGGTCTGGTGGCTGTGCTCGCTACCGAACTGACGCGAGAGGCGATTTTCGATGCCATCCGCAATCGGCGAACCTACGCTGTTACTGGCGACCGTATCGCTTTGGATTTTCAACTCAATGGTCGGCTTATGGGCCAGGAATTACCTTATACCCGGCGGCGAGAGTTGGCAGTTAGCGTTACAGGATGGGACCAGCTCGACAGGGTGGAAATCCTGAAGAATAACCGCGTGCTTCACCGGGATTTTCCGATGGACAGGGTACCCACCGCCGGAAGCTGGAAAAAGCCTGTCCTGTTGCGATTCGAATACGGCTGGGGTCCCTGGCCCGCCCTGGATATGATGCGAGTCTGTGACTGGGATATTAATATCACATTGGAGGGTGGCTTATTGGAAAATGTTCAGACCTGCTTTCAGTCCGGCCCGCTTGATGAGACCCGCCGGGACAAGATACTTGAGCGCTCCGGCAAACATCTTCGTGTGCAGTCCTTCACGGCCCTGCGTCAGCAGTTCGAGGATAATTCCACCAAAGCTGTTGTTTTGAAGATTCGTGGCGGCCCCGATACTCGCGTCAAAATTACTCTGCATAAACCAACCAATGTGTCCTTATCCCAAACCTTCGGTCAGTTGGCGCGAAGTGGTGAAATGCTGTTCACCGGCGACTTTCCAAAGGAATCTGCAATGGTTCATCGGCTGGTTTTCCATGACCACTATTATACATCTTACAAAGTCCTGGACACCGATGATGGAAGAGGTCTTAACTGGTATTATCTGCGAGCGACCCAGGCCAACAACCAGATTGCCTGGTCCAGCCCAATTTGGGTTGACCCCGAGGCAGACAAGCCGATAGCGTAAATCCTATGTAGGTAACCCGCACCTGTACCTGCGACTACCTGTGCAGGAAGGCACAGGTGCAGGCAAGGTGGGAACCCTAATCAGACTCTCGTAATTGCCGTGCAGGGGCGGGCCTATGTGCATGCCCAGTGCAACCTTCA